>JAEEGJ010005390.1_pt1 | contig 40363 bp, 24 predicted proteins | sample 8958761 | NCBI WGS metagenome assembly JAEEGJ01 (sample SAMN16246546, study PRJNA631951) | gut metagenome | biome: gut microbiome; feature: rumen; material: RS-attached | host: Bos | place: Iran: Karaj | collected 2018-10 | reverse complement strand
CCCAAATAGAAAGTGGGTGCTGACTCTCCCAAATAATTCAAGAAATACCCCAACACCTCATGGCCATTCCAACCTGCAAAAGCGACTTTCGGGTCAACATTGGGTAGGCTCCGGAATTGCTCATTTGTGACAGGATTTTGGAGACGCTGGTCATAATAATTATCGGGAAAATGAGTGAAAATCATCAATGCCGGATCAACATCGAACCAGTAAGCTTTATAATAAAAAGTGAATTCCCCTCCCGACACATATCCGGCTCCCCAAGTAGGGTCAATGAGAATCCATCCTTTTTCAGTATTCACTTTCACCCAAGCATGGTCTCCATCGCCATCCATATGAGAAAGCGTCCTGCATTTGCCAGAAATCACCACCGCTTCCAAATCACAATGGGCGGCCAACTTAACGAACAACTCACTATAGGCTTGGCACACTCCTTTCCTTTGGTTCCAGCATTCTTCGGCCTTATAGATGCTATAACTCACATCGTATGCAATGTTGGCACATTCCCAATCGAAAATGGCCTTGGCTTTATCGTAATGTGTAGTGCAGCCCTCAACAATAGGCATAACACGTTCTTTCCAAATCTGGTATTCATCGTTAACGGGATTTTCAATGTCGTCTGAATGGTCTTCCAAATCATTAGGATAATCATAGTTTTTAGTACATGAAACAACCATAAAAAAGACAAGACAAATCAAAATTGAATTTCTCAAAGTTGTCATAGCACATTCAATTTATTAGTAAATCTCTTTTTGCGGCGAAAATACAAAAAAATCCCCGAAACTTCTGACGCTTCGGGGAATTTGAATCCGTTAGCTTAGTTTCCAAGCCAAGATGATAGATTCATCCCTCCATCACATTCCGTCATACCGCATTTCGCCATCCTTCGGAGCTGTATTAATTCCATCCTCCATTTCAATCAACTTTTCATCATCAACATCCTGCATTATTTCAGGCGTTGCCTTTGACGAGCCGTTTGACGACATATCTGTTTTCAGAAACCAACCTGACCACTTTGTATTGTCATTGCCCAGGTTTTCGCCTGAACAACCAACACAAGTCAAATTACCGAAGGAATCTATAACAAGATTGATGAAATATGAAAATATGAATACCTGTCAGATTCTCCAAACGTTTTGTACGCAATACAATCGCCTGACAAACTAAATTTGGCCACCAACCCATTGCCAAAAGTTTTCTTGGTATTGGTATACTGTAATCCACTGTGTTGTCCACAAACATAAAGATAGCCACCATAGAGAACCCCATCATAAATCCTATCAGCTTTATTTGTCGGAGAAATTTTTTGCTCCAAGCAATTTGGCCATTGTGCCAATTGACAGCAGCGACACAACCAATAGGCCAATATCCGCCGTCTGATGGAGTCATTCTTTGTCCTCACAGCAATTAAACACTTGTGAGAACTTAATTTTGCTGCAAAATAAAACAATCCTACCCAAATTTCCAACTTATTGCGGATTTTTTCGTACTTTCGCAGTTTCAATGAGCCAGGTTCTGGATTGTTTCGTCGTTCCTCCTCGCAATGACGCAAAGCGCGTGTGAGAGCAAAGCCCTAAATCTTGAAATCCTTGAATCTTAAATCTTTGAATTTTAAATTTTGAATTTTAAATTTTGAATATTAAATCATTAAACACTTGAATATGAAATACGACGTCATCATTATCGGCAGCGGCCCGGGAGGCTATGTGGCTGCCATCAGAGCATCACAACTTGGAAAGAATACCGCCGTGGTCGAGAAGGCCGAAGTGGGCGGCATCTGCCTCAACTGGGGCTGCATCCCCACCAAAGCCCTGCTGAAAAGCGCGCAGGTCTACACCTATATCAACCACGCCGAAAACTACGGCATCAAGGTGGAAGGCGAAGTGAAACCCGACATGGAAGCCGTGGTGGCCCGCAGCCGCGGCGTGGCCGACACCATGAGCAAGGGTGTGCAATATCTGCTCAAGAAAAACAATGTGGATGTCATCGCCGGCTACGGCAAACTCACTATCGACAAACAGGTGGAAGTGACCGACGCTGAAGGCAACAAGAACCTCTACGAAGCCGACCATATCATCCTCGCCACCGGTTCCCGCGTGCGCGAGCTGCCTGCCTTGCCTATCGACGGTAAGAAGATCATCGGTTACCGCCAAGCCCTCGTCCTCGACAAGCTCCCCGAGAGCATGGTGGTCGTCGGCTCAGGTGCCATCGGCTCAGAGTTCGCCTTCTTCTTCACCTCAATGGGTGTGAAGGTCACTTTGGTGGAATTCCTGCCCAATGTGGTCCCGAACGAAGACGAGGAAGTCTCCAAGCAAGTGGAGCGTGCCTTCAAGAAGCTGAAGATGACCGTGATGACCGAAGCCTCGGTGACCCACGTCGACACCACGGGTGAGAAGTGCGTGTGCACCATTGCCACAAAGAAGGGCGAGAAGACCGTAGAGGCCGACATCGTCCTCAGTGCCGTCGGCGTGCAGACCAACATCGACAACCTCGGACTTGAAGAACTCGGCATCACCACCGAACGTGGCAAGGTCAATGTGGACGAATGGTATCGCACCAACGTGCCGGGCATCTATGCCATCGGCGACATCGTGCACGGTCCCGCATTAGCCCACAAGGCAGACCACGAAGCCACTATCTGCGTGGAGAAGCTTTGCGGCCTTGACCCCAAGCCGCTCAACTACGCCAATATTCCTGGCTGCACCTACACTACGCCCGAAATCGCCTCTGTCGGCCTGAGCGAAGCGAAAGCCATCGCCGCAGGCTATGAGGTGAAAATCGGCAAGTTCCCCTTCACCGCCTCGGGTAAGGCTACTGCCGCCGGCAACCGCGACGGTTTCATTAAGGTCGTTTTCGACGCCAAGACCGGCGACTGGCTCGGCTGCCACATGGTCGGCGACAACGTCACGGAGATGGTGGCTGCCGCTGTGCTTTGCCGCGAGTTGGGCGCCAAGGGCGAGGACATCATCCATGCCGTGTTCCCCCACCCCACCATGTCGGAAGGCATTATGGAGGCCGCGGCGGCTGCGTTTAACGAATGTGTACATTTATAATAAAAAACTACGGATTACACGGATTGAACAGATTAAAACGAAATAATTTAAGGGACGCAAGCGTCCAATTTCACTAATCCTCGATGCGATAATATTCGTACCATTGCTAACTGTAGTTGCAAAATATTCTAATGCAATTCGTAAAATCCGTGTAATCCGTAGTTAAAAACTGAAATCATGGAAATCATCGAAACCAAAATAAAAGACCTGCTCATCATCAAGCCAGACGTGTTTATCGACGAGCGCGGGTATTTCTTCGAGAGCTACAACAAAGAGCGTTTCGCCCAACACAGACTGGTGATGAATTTCGTGCAGGACAACGAGTCGCAGTCGATGCGCGGCGTGTTGCGCGGACTACATTTCCAGAAGCCGCCCTTTGCACAAGGCAAATTAGTGCGTGTGGTGAAAGGCGCCGTGATGGATGTGGCCGTCGACATCAGAAAAGGCTCGCCCACATACGGGCAATGGGAGTCTGTCGTGCTGACCGAAGGCAACAAGTTCATGTACTGGATTCCGGAAGGCTTCGCCCATGGCTTTGTCTGCCTCGAAGACCATTCTGTGTTCACCTACAAATGCACCAACGTCTACAACAAGGCCTCAGAAGGCAGCCTCCGTTGGAACGACCCCGACCTTGGCATTAACTGGGACATCGAAAACCCGATCCTTTCCGAAAAGGACAAGGTTTCTCCGATGTTCAAGGACTTTGTTACGCCGTTTTGATTATCTTATGAGCTGTCAGCCATCAGCAGTCAGCTATCAGCTCGTTAAAACCTGCTGAAAGCTGATTGCTGAGAGCTGAAAGCAAAACAAATCTTGAAATCTTGAAATTTGAAATCCACAATATGAAAACAAGAAACCTCCTTCTCGCCTGCGGCATGGCTATTATATTAATAGGTGTGACCGCGGCCGTCTCCTTTTCGCTAGCGCAATCCAATGACGAGCAGATGGAAGAATACGATGGCACGGACCGCGAATTCCTCACTTTCGACCAAATCGACCACATGACGCACGACATCGAGCTACCCGAATCGATGACGTTTTGTGGCGAGGAAGTGCCTTTGGACCTGTTCTATGTCCGCGAGCGCCTCGAACGCGAAATCATAGTCAACTCGTACCGCCATTCCGCAACCATCCTGCTGTTGAAGCGCACCACGCGTTGGTTTCCCGTAATGGAACCTGTCATGGAGAAAAACGGCCTGCCCGAAGATTTCAAGTACCTCGCCATGATCGAGAGCGAACTGACCAACGCCGTCTCGCCCTCGAAGGCCGTCGGTTTCTGGCAGTTCCTTGAAAGCACGGGGAAGGAATACGGTCTTGAGATCAACAAGGAGGTGGACATGCGCTACAACGTGGAGAAAGAGACCGTGGCCGCGTGCAAGTACCTGAAGGCTTCCTACCGCAAGTTCGGCAGCTGGACTTTGGCGGCTGCCGCCTTCAACTGCGGCAACGGACGTATCACCAAGACGACGGAAGAGCAACGTGTAGACTCGTATTACGACATGCTCCTGCCAGAGGAGACACAACGCTATGTGTTCCGCATCTTAGCGTTGAAACTTATCACGGAAAACCCTGAGAAATATGGATTCCAGATAAGAGACAACGGATGGTACAGGCCATACGAAACCAAAACCGTGACCGTTGTCCAGTCCATCCCCAACTTAGTGGATTTTGCTTATAGACAAGGCACCAACATCAAGATGCTGAAGTATTTCAATCCTTGGCTACGCAGCAACTCGTTGACGATTTCTGCCGGCAACAGCTATGACATCAAGATTCCGACGGGACAATATGCCAAGACGCATGGTAAAATGAGAAAAGCGGAATGAACGAGTTTTCAGAAGATAAAGAATTACAGATCCTCGGTGCTCGCGAGAACAACCTGAAGAACATCGACCTTTCCATCCCTCGCAATGCCTTGGTGGTCATCACAGGCATCAGCGGGAGCGGCAAGTCGTCTTTGGCCTTTGACACGATTTATGCCGAGGGACAACGCCGTTATATGGAGAGCTTTTCGGCCTACGCCCGACAGTTCATCGGCAACATGGAACGCCCCGATGTGGATAAAATCACCGGTCTAAGCCCCGTCATCAGCATCGAGCAGAAGTCGGTGAACAAAAACCCGCGCTCGACGGTGGGCACCATCACCGAAATCTACGACTTCCTGCGCCTGCTCTACGCCCGCATCGGTGAGGCCTATTCCTACAACACAGGCGAGAAAATGGTGCGTTACACCGAAGAGCAAATCACCGACTTGATTCTCAAGGAATTTGACGGCAAGCGCATCAACATCCTTGCCCCTGCTGTCCGTGGCCGCAAAGGCCATTATCGCGAGCTGTTTGAGCACATCCGCCAAGCGGGATTCACCCGTGTGCGTGTGGACGGCGAGATGCGCGAAATCGAGTTCGGCATGATGGTGGACCGCTACAAGACACACGACATCGAAATCGTCATCGACCGCATCGAAGTGCATGAGGACAGCCTCTCGCGCATCAAGAAATCGGTGCAGACCGCTTTCCGATACGGCAAGGGACTACTCATGGTCTTAGTTAACGATGAGGTAAGAAGTGTAGAGGGAGGAGGTATGAAAGGTGCGCAAGCCACTTCAAACCTCAAACCTCAAACCTCCGACCTCAAACCTCAAACCTCAAACCTAAGATATTTCAGTAGATTATTGATGTGCCCCACCACTGGCCTCTCCTACGAAGACCCCGAGCCCAACACCTTCTCGTTCAACTCGCCCTACGGTGCCTGCCCCAAGTGCAACGGTCTGGGCGAAATCGCCGTCGTCGACAAGGAGAAACTCATCCCCAACCCTAACCTGAGCCTCCGCAAAGGTGGTCTGGCTCCCGCGGGAGACTACAAGGCTGGCAGCTGGATCTTCAAGCAATTGGAAGCCATCGGCCTGAAATACGGATACACCTTAGATACGCCCCTCAAAGACTTCTCCGACGAAGCCCTCGACGTCATCCTTTACGGCACCAACGAGACCTTCGAGGTGAAACGCGAGACCCTCGGCATCACCTCGACCTATAAAATCAACTTCGAGGGCATCATCAACTTCATCGAGGACCAAAACAACGAGGAAGCCTCAGCCGCCATCGCGCGTTGGGCGGGCTCGTTCATGAACCACGTGCCTTGCCCTGTTTGCGGTGGCACAAGGCTGAAAAAAGAGTCACAGTATTTCCGCATCGACGGGAAGAACATCGCTGAGGTGGCCAACATGGACACCCTCAGCCTCGGCAAGTGGATTGACGAGTTGCCTGGGAAACTCACCGAACGACAAAACGACATAGCCAAGGAAATCCTGCGCGAAATCCACAAGCGTGTGCATTTTCTCCTCGACATCGGCATCGACTATCTCAACATGAACCGACCAGCGGCGTCATTGTCGGGAGGCGAGGCACAACGTATCCGTCTGGCCACGCAAATCGGCTCGCAGCTGACGGGAGTCCTATACATCCTTGACGAGCCCAGCATCGGCCTCCACCAGCGTGACAACCAACGCCTCATCGAGTCACTGAAAGAATTGCGCGACATCGGCAACTCGGTCATCGTGGTGGAACACGACAAAGACACCATGCTCAACGCCGACTATCTCGTCGACATCGGTCCAGGTGCAGGACGACATGGCGGTGAAGTCGTCTTTGCCGGCACACCCGCCGAGACCAAAGACGGCCATTCCATCACCTGTGACTACCTCAACGGCATCCGCCAAATCGAGGTGCCGAAGGTGAGACGCAAGCCCTTGGGAGGCGATTTCCTCACCATCAAAGGTGCAAAAGGACACAACCTGAAGAATGTGGACCTGAAACTGCCCCTCGGTGTGATGGTCTGCGTGACGGGCGTGAGTGGTTCAGGCAAGTCCACCTTAATTAATGAGACCCTCTCCCCCATCCTCAGCCAGAAGTTCTACCGCTCGGTGAAAGAGCCCCTGCCCTACGACAGCATCGAGGGCTTGGAGAAAATCGACAAGATCATCCAAATCGACCAGGCACCCATTGGGCGCACACCACGCTCCAACCCAGCGACTTACACCAAGGTGTTCGATGACATCCGCAAGCTCTTCGGTGAGCTGCCCGAGTCGAAAATCCGCAACTACAAGGCAGGACGTTTCTCCTTCAACGTGAAAGGCGGTCGCTGCGAGGCCTGTAAGGGCGCAGGCGTACGCGTCATCGAGATGAACTTCCTGCCCGACGTGACGGTGCTGTGCGAGGAATGCCAAGGCAAACGCTACAACCGCGAGACCCTTGAGGTGCGCTACAAAGGCAAGTCAATCAACGACGTGCTTAACATGACCATCAACGAGGCGGTGGAGTTTTTTGAGAATATCCCAAACATCATACAGAAAATCAGAACATTGAAAGACGTCGGCTTAGGTTATCTGACCCTCGGCCAAGCCTCCACCACCATCAGCGGCGGCGAGGCGCAGCGCGTGAAACTGGCCACCGAATTAGCCAAGCGCGACACGGGCAAAACGCTTTACGTCTTGGACGAACCCACCACAGGTCTGCATTTCGAGGACATCAAGGTGCTGATGAACGTGCTGAACAAGCTCGTCGACAAGGGCAACACCGTCCTCATCATCGAGCACAACATGGACGTCATCAAGATGGCCGACTATATTATCGACATGGGTCCCGAGGGCGGCGACCGTGGCGGACGCATCGTGTGCCAAGGCACGCCGGAGGAAGTGGCGCTGTGCGGGGAAAGCTATACAGCTAAGTATTTGAAAGAAGAACTGCGCTAAAGTCTTTTGAATACTTTGTTAAGTAGATGAGCAAAATTAGTTTACGTATTCGACGCGAGACTGCGAGACACGAGACGCGAGACGGGTCCCTGAGCTTGTCGAAGGGTTGTCCCGCGTCTCGAAGTCCCGTGTCCCGTGTCAAATGAATAGGTAGTTTAATTTTGAACAGTTACTTATTTAAAAAAGTTACCTTACTTGCATCAAATGCAAAAAAGATATATCTTTGCGGCATAAATATTTTTACTATGGAATTAAAGGAATATGACAACGACAGCCCCGTGACTATGGCAAGTGAACCAGCTGTAGCCTGCCAAAGCATATCCTCTTCGCAGACATGGACTTTACACAAAGACAGCATGACAGTTGACGAGTATTTTAACAAGGTTAGAAAAGCGTTGGACAAACGGTATGAAAATCTATAATGTCAAGATACTTCAATCTGCCGAGGCTGACATTGATGAATTGGCTGATTTCCTCTTTGAGAACCTTTCACGGGAAGGTGCTTATCGTTATCTTGACTTTATGAGACAAGAGGTCTTGTCTTTATCTATATATGCAGATTGTTTTTCAGAAGCACATTCAGAAACGATACGTTCCATTCACCCAAATGCCCGTAGAATGGTTTCCCACAACCATAAATGTGCGTATGTGTTTCATATTGAATGCAATACAGTACTCGTTGATAGAATTCTTCACTCAAGTTCGATTTCAATTTAATAAGTAGATGAGCAAATTTAGTTTACATATTGTCGCGAGACTGCGAGACGCGAGACGTGAGACTATGGGTCTTTGACTTGTGACTATGATCATGACCAGGCAGAGCTGTTAGCTATTAGCAATTAGCCGTTAGCTTAGGGGATACCAAGCTAATAGCAAACGGCTAAAAGCTAACAGCCTATCCGAAACGGTCATCGTCATAGTCAATGGTCATAATAAAGAGTCTCGTGTCCCGCGTCAAAAAACATGTAGTTTATTTTTGTACTGTTACTTAATAACCAGAAAACAACACTTAAATCTATAAAATTATGAAAAGTAAAAATCTACTTCTTATGCTCCTTTTGGCCATAGTTGCGCCATGGACCTTGCAAGCTCAAGAACAAAACTCCCGCGACATGTGGGACCTCGTGACCTCCTTCACCTGCTCCACCGGCCGCCAACACGCCGTGGCCTTCGACGGTGAAAACATCTACACCGCCGCATGGGGCAAGTCGACAACCGTGCTTTCGATGTTCTACAAATACGACACCGAAGGCAACCTCATCGAAGAGTTTGACGTCGAAGGCGTCAGCAACTCTGACAACTACTTGCGCGACATGACCTACGACGGCCAGTATTTCTATGGCTGCGACGCCCATTCGGGCAACATCTGGTGCTACGACCTCCACAACAAGACCTTGGTGGGCCAAATCGAAACCGATTTCACCGAATTAGGCACTTGCACCTACGACCCCGTTCACGACGCCTTCTGGGTGGGCGAAAGAGCCGGTGGCGAACTCCCCAACCTTTATCTTGACCTCAAGCTCGTCGACCGCAACGGCAACGTCATCAGCACCGCGACGCATCACAGCCTCGGTGGACATACCGTGCACGGCACAGGCTATTTCGTCGACGAGAACGGCACGCAACACCTCTACCTCTTCGGCGTGGAAGGCTTCACCGCCCATGTCTTCGACTACGACATCGACAACGACTACTTGACTCCCAACTACATCTTCGACTTCGAAGTGACCCCAGGCTGGGGCTTTGGTAGCTCAGCTGGCGGCGCTTACATCGGCGTATGGAACGGCACAACCTGCTTCTTCGGCGACGTCGACCGCAGCCCCAACGTCATCGGCATCTATGCCTTGGGTGAATACACCCCCATCGAGCCCCCTGTACCCGAAGGCGACCTCTTCTACGACTTCAACGACGGCATCATGCGCTGGACCACCATCGATGCCGACGGCGACGGCCATTGCTGGGGAATGCGCCAAAACTGGGGCAACCTCGAAAACCCACACAGCGTCACCTCCGCATCGTATGACGAAGCCACGCAAACCGTGCTGTTCCCCGAGAACTACTTAGTGAGCCCCTTCAAGCTCGACTGCGAAGAGATTTCGTTCATCGCCTGCGCCCAAGAAGCAGAATTTCCCAACGAGCACTTCGGCGTGGCCGTTTCGACAACGGGTAACACCGATGCCGACGACTTCACTATCGTGTGGGAAGGCGACATGACCGCCAAGGGTCCTGGTGCTTGGGATTTCTTCAGCGTCGACCTCCGTGCCTACCAAGGTCAGGACATCTATGTGGCCATCGTCCACTTCAACTGCTCCGACCAGTTCATGCTCAACGTTGACGATGTCACCCTCCACAGAACCTACGATGCCGTGGCCGAAAACAGCGCCATGGTGACGGTCTACCCCAACCCTGCCGCCAACCGCCTCACGGTGACCAGCGACAGCCGCGTTGAGAGCTACGAAGTCTACAGCATCACCGGTGCCATGGTGCGCCGCCAAGAGGCAGGCAGCACTACCTTCGACATCGATGTACGCAACCTCCCCGTCGGCACCTACCTGCTGAAGCTCAACTCCGAAGGCCAAGTGCAAACCCAGCGCTTCGTGAAGAGATAGTAAGTAGATGAGCAGATTTAGTTTATAGGGACGATGACTTGTGACTATGACAATGACCAGGCAGAGCTGTTAGCTATTAGCTATTAGCCGTTAGCTTATGGGGTACCAAGCTAATAGCTAACGGCTAAAAGCTAATAGCCTATCCAAAGCGGTCATTGTCATAGTTAATGGTCATAGTCAATAAGTCCCGCGTCAAAAAACATGTATTTTCATTTTGAACAGTTACTTATTAATTAAGGTATAATAATCAACTATAGCCTATATCCAATGGCCTATGGCTGCCGCATGAAAAGCTTGAGACTCCAAGCTCACCTGCGGCAAACCATAGGCCATTGTTCTTTGTCCATCAATCATTTCAACTCCACACTCCTGACTTTCAACTCTAAACTCTAAACTCTAAACTCTAAACTCCACACTCACAACTCATACCTCCTACCTCAATACCTCCTACTTCAAAACCTCCTACCTCAATACCTCCTACCTCAACACCTCCCACCTCAAAACCTCCTAACTCAAAACCTCCTAACTCCTAACTCCTAACTCCTAACTCAAAACCTCCTAACTCCTACCTCAAAACAGCCAAAAGTCCTCCAACCGAACCTTTCACACACACAGGCCATAGGCCATCAGCCATAGTAACTGCAAACTGACCAACTGATTAACTGAACAACTGAACAACTAAAAAACTGAAAACTTTCAATGTTTTCAGTTTTTTTGTATCTTTGCAGTCGATAAAACAAAAACAATTATGACAGCACAGGCATTAGAACTGATGGCTACCCCTATGGCTCCTTATTTGAATCTGATGCAGGAGATGAGTATGGAGCAGAAATTGGCATTGGTGGCGTTTCTTATCAATACGATACAGCACGAAGAACAGAAGAAGACCTCTGACGAAGAATTTGTGAAAGAGTTGTTGGCATTGCGCTATGAAAGTGAAATCAGTGCCGACGAAATGAAACAAATGCTACGCGGCAGCCATCATTTCGGTGACCGTAACATAAAACCACTTTCCGATGAAGAGTAAGCAATACCTTCTGGACACGAACATTCTCATCGAATTCATGAACGGCAATCCATTTGTCGTAGAGCATGTTTTGGATGCAGGTATTGACAATTGCTGCATGTCAGTTGTTTCACTGCATGAGCTATACTTTGGTGCATATTATGCCAAAACGAAAAAAGAGGAGTACTTCGATAGGGAAATGAAGCGAATCAACAAATTGCTTGATCGACTTGTTGTGCTTCCATTGCCAGAAAAAGCAGATGGCTATGGGAAGATAAAGATGACGCTCCGATCATTAGGCAAACTTGCTGATGAGTTTGACATGATTATTGGTGGTCAAGCACTAACAGCTGGTTTGACAGTGGTGACAGATAATGTGAAACATTTCGAACCTATGCCGGAAGTGCAGGTCGAAAACTGGGTGACAAGATCATAAAGTTGCGACCAAAAACTCTAAACCTTAGATTGCTTTTTCTACCTTCACAAAATGATGCCTCGCAAGTGCTCTGCATTGATTTCATCGAATCTTCGATTTGGACGGAGTCAATGACGCGAAGCGGCACACCACACTCTTAACTCCTAACTCCTAACTCCTAACTCCTAATTCCTAACTCTCAACTCTCAACTCTCAACTCTCAACTCATCCTCTGGATTAACTCCATTGAATCTGCGATTTGCTTCGTGCCTCGCAAATCGCAGATTCGACGATGCAAAGCGAGTCAATGACGCAAAGCGGCAACTGCAACCTCCTACCTCAATACCTCCTACTTCAAAACCTCCTACCTCAATACCTCCCACCTCAATACCTCATACCTCCTACCTCCTACCCCAAAACCTCCTACCTCAAAACCTCCTTCCTCAACACCTTCCACCTCAAAACCTCCCACCTCAAAACCTCCTACCTCAACACCTCCTACTTCAAAACCTCCTACCTCAAAACCTCCTTCCTCAAAACCTCCTTCCTCAAAACCTCCTTCCTCAAAACCTCCTTCCTCAACACCTCCCACCTCAAAACCTCCTACCCCAAAACCTCCCACCTCAAAACCTCCTAACTCAATACCTCCTACCTCAATACCTCCTACTTCAAAACCTCCTACCTCAAAACCTCCCACCTCAACACCTCCTACTTCAAAACCTCCTACTTCAAAACCTCCCACCTCAAAACCTCCTACTTCAAAACCTCCTACCTCAAAACCTCCTACCTCCTAACTCAAAACAGCCAAAAGGCCTCCAACCGAACCTTTCGCACACACAGGCCATAGGCCATAAGCCATTTGCCATAGTAACCCGCCAACTTTTTTCAAAAATTCTTCCCTTTCATATTTTTTTTCATCTTTTTTAAAAAACATTCAACACTTATTCGTACCTTTGCAGCGCCAAATAGAGTAAAATCACAACTAATTAAATTATAACTAATTAACAATCAACAAATTAAACAAAAATGAAGAAATTATCTATTTTCTTGATGATGCTTTGCTTCGCCTGCTTCGGCGTGGCGAATGCACAGCAATCGTTGCCGTATAGCTACGGCTTCGAAAACTATGACCTGTCCGCTGACGGCTGGACTACGGCAAATCCGTACAGCAGCAATACCTCTGAATTCGGCATTGCCGCAGCCGCTAAACACAACGGCGATTATGGTTTCAGATTCTCATCTTATTCCAGAAACAACGCTGGCTATGACCAGTATCTGTTTTCACCCGAACTGGATGGTGCAAGAGGTGTTATTATGTCATTCTGGTATGCAGCCTCCTATTCTGCTACAGAATTATTCAAAGTAGGTTATTCCACTACCGACACGAATATTTCAAGTTTCACTTGGGGTAATGAGATTTCCACCAACAGCACCAGTTGGGCTCAATCCGAGGAGTATATGTTCCCGGCAGGCACCAAGTATGTGGCAATTTGGTATTATTCAAATTACCAATATCGCCTTTTCGTTGACGACTTTAGCTTCGCTGCCCTCCCAAGCTGCGTTAAACCTACCCTGAGCAACGAAGTAAACCTCGGCATGGAAAACGCCTCCGTGCAATGGACCGAAAACGGAACCGCCACCAATTGGGAACTCCAATACAGCACAAATGCCGACTTCTCGGGTGCCACTACTATTAACCGCAATGGTATTCCGGTATACAATATCAGCGACCTCTCTGCTGCTACCACATACTACGCCCGTGTCAGAGCCAACTGCGGCGGTGGCGACTATAGTGATTGGAGCAATGTGATTAGCTTCACCACCTGGGCCTGCGAAAATGCTACCGCTGTCGAATACAACTTGACTGACAGCTATGGTGACGGTTGGAACGGCAACGCCATCCGGATTTTTGATGGCTGTGGTGATTTGGTTGAGACCCTGACTATCGCAAGCGGTTCCACAAACAGCGGCACCCTCGATTTGTGCGGCGATTACTACCAGTTTGTTTGGGTTGCAGGTGGTTATGCCAGTGAAACCTCTTTTACCCTTACCGTCAATGGTACTGCCATTTACTCACAACAATCAGGTAGCAACCTCACCGATGGTCAAGTGCTTCACACCATCGGTATCCAACCGCCTGTTAAACCCACTGCGCTCACCGCTGGCACTCCTGGCGCTAACGAAGTGCAGTTGAGTTGGACCGAGAACGGCACTGCCACCACATGGCAGATCTGCATCAACGACGATGAAAACAATTTGGTTGTTGCCAACAGCAATCCTTTCACCTTGACCGGTCTGAATGCTCTTACCGCTTATACCGTGAAAGTTCGTTCCACCGACGGCACCAACGCAAGCTGCTGGTCCAATGTGGTTAGCTTCACTACCGACTCTTCTTGCCCCACCCCCACCAATTTGACCGCCACCAACGTGATGCCCACCTCCGCCACCTTGAACTGGGAAGGCAATGATGATGTTGAAAGCTACAATGTGAGATATAGAGTAGCTGCTGGTGATGTGACTATTTTCGAAGATGGTTTCGAGAACGGTCTTGACAACTGGACTATTTACACCCAAGGTGAGGCTCCCAATGCTGAAGGATGGGTAACTTATGATGCAAGCGGTATTAACGGTGTAACTAATCACGGTGGTTCATACGTAGTCAGTGCATGGAGTTGGGCTTCTAATGCTTACAATGCTGACAACTGGCTTGTCACACCTCAAATCGACCTCCAAGGCAATTTGAAATTCTGGGAAACCACTGCTGGCCAATGGCCTGATAGCTATGAAGTCCTCCTTTCTACAAGTGACAACAGCATCAGTGACTTTACTATCACCTTGCGTGAGATGCAACAAGCTACAGGTGACTGGTCAGAAGTGGTTATTGACCTGAGCAGCTATGCTGGACAGCAAGGCTACATTGCCATCCATCATGTAAGCTACGATGCCAACTACCTCTTCATTGATGACTTCGGTATCTATGGCACGCAAGATGCTGGCGAATGGATCAATGCTACTTCTACTACCAACAGCCTCGACATCACAGGCCTTTCTTCTTTAAAGAATTACGAATTCCAAGTGCAGGCCGTCTGCGGCACAGACGATGAAAGCGGCTGGTCAGACATCGCCAACTTCCCCACACCTGACGGTTGCGCCGTACCTACCGACCTCACTGCTGACGTCACAGGTAATGCTGCCGAGCTCAGCTGGACAGGCACTACCGAAACATACAATCTGCAATATCTTGAAGTTGATCCCACTGTGCCTGCCACTATCATTCTGAATGTTCCCGATGACATCTGGCAAGATGGCACTGGCTATCAGATGTTGCTCGATGCCGATGCTACGGCATACGGTGATGTTTTCACTGCCACTGGCGGATGGACAGCTACCGACTATAGCGCTTTTGAATACCTGATTCCAACTGATGCTGAGTGCAGTGCTGATGCCACTCATATCGTGCTTGAAAACAGCGTTTCAATTCAAATCCCCGCTGGAACTTATGACTGGTGCATTGTGAATCCTTCACCTGCTGACAGCAAGATTTATATTGCTGCAAGCAATGGTAACGTTGGTGGCCGTCAAGATGACTATGTCTTTGAGTCTGGCATGACTTATGAATTTACTCCGAGTTTGTACGGCAGTAACGACGGTATTGATGTCACCATCACCGATAATAATACTTGGACTCTCGTCGAAAGCGTCAACAACCCCTACACGCTTGAGAACCTCAGCGCTCAAACCACATATAAATATCAAGTGCAAGGCGTCGACTGCGACGGCAACGGCGGCACCACCGATTGGAGCGCCAGCGCCAGCTTCACCACGCCTGAGTTCTACACCAAGACCATCGAAGCCTACGAAGGCGACGGCGGCTATTATCTGATTGCCTCGCCTTTGGTCAATAACGTCGCTCCTACTGATGTGACGGGCATGATTACCGACAACTTGGGTGCAAATGTCGACGAGACCACCAGCACCTACGACCTCTACAGCTTCGACCAAGCTCAAGAACTCGAATGGCGCAACTACAGAGCCAGCAACTTCAGCTTAGTCAACGGCCAAGGCTATCTCTATGCCAGCAAGGAAGGCACCGAACTCGTCTTCACCGGCGCTGGTAACACCGGCAACACCCAAGACGTGACCCTCTACATGACCGACGCCGACGCCGACGCCGCCACCGGCCTCGACTTCCCCGACTGGAACCTCGTGGGTAACCCCTTCGCAAAGGACAATGCCTACCTGAACGACGGCCGTGCATTCTACTCCATGCAGAATAGCGGCGTGTATACTCCCCAACTTGGCCCCGTCGCCATCGGCCCCATGGAAGGCGTGTTCGTCGTAGCCAATTCTAACGAGGAGACCCTCACCTTCACGACCACACAACCCAACAAAAAGGTTGCTCAACTCACCCTCAACCTCACCAAGAGCGCTTCGGCAGGCTCAACCCTCTTGGACCGCGCTATCGTCAGCTTCGACGAAGGCAACCAACTGCCCAAGCTCCAGTTCAGAAACGGCAGCACCAAGGTCTACATGCCTATGGACGGTAAGGAATACGCTATCGTCAGCGCCGAAGCTATGGGTACCATGCCCGTCAACTTCAAGGCTGAGAACAACGGCAGCTACACCCTCAACTTCACTGCCGAGGAAGTGAACTTCGCCTACCTCCACCTCATCGACAACATGAACGGCAACGACGTCGACCTGCTCGCCAACCCGAGCTACACCTTCGACGCCAAGACCACCGACTACGAAAGCCGCTTCAAGCTCGTGTTTGCCGCCGGCAACAGCAACGACGACACCTTCGCCTTCTATAGCAACGGCAGCTTCGTCATCAACAACGAAGGCAACGCCACCCTGCAGGTGATCGACGTCAACGGCCGCATCCTCAAGAGCGAAAGCATCAACGGCTGCGCCAACGTCAACGTCAACGCCGCCCAAGGCATCTACATGCTCCGCCTCGTGAACGGCGACAACGTGAAGGTCCAAAAGGTCGTGGTAAGATGATTTGGAAGCCGTAAGCCATAAGCTGTAAGCTATAAGCTCAGCATCAACCAAGCTTATAGCTTACGGCTTAAAGCTTAAAGCTAAAAACAACAATTCAACAATTAAACAATCAACAATTAAACAACAAATACATCGATGAAAAAACAAATAATCACCCTCACCATCATCCTCGGAATGGCCATGACGGGTTTCGCCCAAAGCAGCATGTTTCACCGCGAGAATAGCGGCAACAACGGCAACGCTATATATCAAGAGAGAAGCTTCTTTACCAAGGAGGGTGGCACTGAAACGCCTCTTAACCCTGGACACGGTCAAGGTGGCAACCAGGACGCTGCTCCCCTCGGCAGCGGCATCGTCATGCTGACGGCCCTCGGCGCAGCTTACCTCGTGGGCAAGAAGCGTAGAGAGGAATAACGAGATTCCCCTAACGGGGAATGGAGTGAGGTGTAATTTATAAAGCGGCGGCTTGAGGATTTTGCAAGCCGTAAGATGCCTGAGGCCGCCGCCTTTAAAACCCAATAACGACACTCCATTCCCGCAGGGAATCTCCCAACTAAAATGGAGGTTCCCGTTACAATGCGGCGGCTTGTAGTGTCTACTGAGCGTAAACACTTCAAGCCGCCGCTATTTTAATTAATGACCTTACTCCGTTCCCGAAGGGAATCTCCCAACTATCAACTATCAACTATCAACTGGTAACTGACAACTGGATTGCTTCGTTCTTCGCAATGACGCGAAGCGGCAACTGCCAACTGAACAACTGAACAACTGAACAACTGTCAACTTACCTTCTATAGGGCAAGAAATAAACATTGGTATCCGCCGAAATCTTCACGAAGAAGCCTTGCATCGGGGGAATGGGACCAGCCATGAGGGTCGTCATTTCTCCCGCCTCGTCATAAAACATGACCTCCATAGGTGCATTGTTTTCGTCGTAGATATAGGCAGCGCAGGTGAAAGGATTGCCTAACAAGTACCACCCGCTGTTTTGGTTTTCGCCATCAGTATAAGTGAGCGGCAATGAAACACCCAAAGAGGGATTAGTGGGACAAGTCATAGAAAGATCGATGACTTGAGGACTGGCATAGAGATACCCATTAAAAGCTGCAAGCGAATCAATGGCCACCTGCTTGTTGTTCCGCCATTCCTCTCCCCTCATGCTGTTGTCGAACATATAAAAGTCGTTGCCTTCGGCGGCAGTCATGGAAGCGGGAACATCAACCTCCTGGCTAATAGGGAAGGCCAACAGCTGGTAGCGATCCATGTTGCCAGTGTAGGCTGGAATGCGTTTCTTCATTGTCACCTCAAGTCCTGGAGTATTATGCTTTAGTTGACCTCCATCGTTGATGGTGATGGAGCCGCCTTCTTCAACGGTGATCTCATTGGCAAATGCCACATGACGGGCAGGAATGATGGCATTGGCTCGGATAATGACATTCCCTCCCTTAGGCACTTTGCCTCCCAACCAGTTGGCAGTGCCTCCCCAGTTACCGTCACGGACGAAAACGAAATCGTTGGGATAAAATTCGTTAGTGTAATAGAATGTAACTTTCGGCAGGAAATTCTGCTGACTGACAGAAAAGCCAGATCCGCCCACCGAAGCTCCTGGCGCCGTAACGCCCAACCAAGAGCAAGAGCTATATTGTCCGCTCAAGGTTTGTTTGAAGCCTATCAAAAGGTTTCCGCCCTTGTATGGGAATGGGGTATCTAAGGTAACCACCATTATGCCATCGTTGATTTCGAGATGGGCTTTGTTCATCACCTTTTCCAACATGTTCCAGTCGGTGAATACCAACATGGTGGGAGCATTGGTTTCGGCCATATACACCTCAAATTGGGCATTGTCCCAATGGGAATGAAGGCTCGTCACGGAGCCATAGAAGGCTAGCTTGTTGATGGTGGTGTGTTGAATGTCGGCCAAGTCGGCAGCGGGGATGATGAACTGGCTACTGATATGGCCATCGACCCATGTGCCATAAATAGGCACAATGTCATTGGTGGTGTCGGCGGGGTCATTCACGGTGAAGAAATAGTCATTCGTGGGTGTGAAAGCGATGGCTTCGCTCCAGATACTTTCGCCGTCTTGGCTGCCACAGTTGGCTTTCACGCGGGCATAGCAGGTTGTCTCGGCGGCGAGGTTAGTAAGGACTTTCGAAGGTGTGCCACTCACGTTCACCGCAATGGCTCCTGTAAAGTCAGAGGCCGTGCCATATTCGATCACCCAGTCAGTGGCGTCACCTGTTTCTGTCCAACTCAGCGTGGCAATGGTACCGTTACCCGGGGTGAGGGTAGCCGCCAAGTTCGTAGGTTGAGGGCAAGTGACCGGGGTAGTGAAACGCATAGTGGAACTCCAGTTGCTATAACTAGTGTTGCTGCACTTGCTGCGCACCTTAACGGTGTGAGTGGTTCCACCTGCGAGACCTTGCAAAGTGTATGACATAGAAGTGACATCGATTAGATGAGATTCGTCATCGTTCAAGCAAATCTGCCATGCTGAAGCTGAAGAGCTCCAACTAAATACGGCAGAGTGACCTGTAATGGCTCCTATGGATAAATCAATAGGTTTTTCGCAGTCGTTGGGCGTCCCGAAAACAAGCTGCATATTTGGCCTGAAGGTCTTTTGCCAGTCGGTGATGGAACTAGGCGACGGAAGCACTGTAGTAGGCAAATAACTATAGCCGTCTCGGTGCGCCATTAGCACAGAGTTCGTCGTTGTGGCAGTGTATTGCCATGTAAAAGAGGGACCCGCCTGTTGGCCTGAGGTCTTGTTCACTGCGATAAGTAAGGTCCTGGTAGGGTCGTAAATGAAGGCTCTGTCAAGGTCAAAAGTGGTCCAAGCATTCGTTTGAGGTACGAGTGTTCCCGTATATACGATATCGGCATTCGAAACGGGGACCATCGTTGCACCGAATTCGTTAATGTCTACATTCTTCATGTAAACGGTGAAGGTATAGTCAAAGCCATTGGAGCCCGTTGGGGAGTAGAATCCCAAATTCACAATGGTGTTTGTCGTCGGATGACCAGCAGCGATTTCAGCTGACGGGACAAGCATTTCCACAAAAGAATAATTGAAGTACTGGTCGATTGGAGCAGCATAGTGTGAGGTAGAGGATGTCGCATCACCTATAGTCACTATTTGTGTCTTTGCCACCAAAGGCATGAAAGTTGCCATTAGCAACATGAAAAAATGTAACTTTCTTTTCATTGATTTAAATTTGTTTCTATTGAGGGTGCAAAAATACGGATTTCTCATGTTAAAGATAAGAATTTTTTACTATTTTTGCGATTTTAAAATTGCTTAATTTCATTTTTATTCTTTTTCCTAAAAATCAATACATTACAATGTGTTTTAACTACAAGAGATTACTATTCATTCTATCCTTGGTGCTACTGATGCCACGGATAACTCATGCACAAAGCATAACCATTGGGGACATAACGACGGGAGACGGCGACTACAACGTTCCATTCAACCACTATTACAATTACTCTTTCGTTGAGCAAATTTACACTGCCGACGAAATACAACAGGCTGGAGGAGGTTCTGGAATCATCACTTCTATCAGCTTCTATCGAAAGCCCAATTCCTTAGATATGAATCCAACTCAAGCGCTGAGCAGCAATATTGTCCTTTACATGAAAAATGTGGATCAAGCCACCTTCCCTGATAACATGAATTACGTGCAGGTGACTCCAGCCGACATTGTTTATGAAGGCGCTTTCAACATTCCTGTTACCGAAGGTTGGATTACTATCACGTTGGACACCCCTTTCAACTATGACGTGACAGAAAACTTGCTCGTCGCCGTGGACGAAAACACCAATAATTACGTTAGACGACACTTCTCCTGCACAGTCAAGCCAAATACGGTCCATTCCTTTTATTCCGACAACTACAATCCCAACCCTTACAATCTGTCGTCATTCATCAATGGCATCCAAACATTCTTTAATGCGAGACACAATGTTGTGATGGAATTCAGGGCCAACATTCGGTTCAACCTCATCCCCAATGAGGACAGCAGCTGTTCGAAGCCAGCCTCCTTAATTTGCACCGACACAACCGCCACCTCTGCCACCCTCGCCTGGGATGGAGGCAGCGGCCGCTACAATGTGGAATACAAGAGACTTTTCGATCCATATTGGACATCCGCCCTTATCAACACCGAAAGCCTCTCCACTACATTGACCAACTTAGAAGAGAACACCAAATACAAGGTAAAAATACAAAGTTTGTGCGGAGACAACTCATTCAGCAGCTGGAGGGTCGTGGAATTCCAAACCAAGTGCAGTTCTGTTGATGAATTCCCTTGGATAGAAGACTTCGAGAATCTCTACGAGGGCGAAATACCAGGCTGCTGGGACAACAACGAAGGCACGACCATACATATTGCCGCCGACAATAAACCCTCTAATTATTATTGGTGCTTTACGAATGGCCAACAAGGCAAAGGCAATTCCAATGGCACTGGCCACAATGGATCGAAATGCGTGCGTTTCGATTCGTTCTACAACCCTATTGACAGAACCAACTTCCTGAAAACTCCACGGTTAGACTTCCCAGAAGACGTCCTCATGCTGTTCAAGTTCTGGTACAGGAACCCCACAGGAGGCGACTTTTCTGTCTACCTCTCCACCGATGGCGGCAATACCTATATCGAAACCCTCGCAGCCAACCTCCCCAACCAGTCGGAATGGACCGAAGTGATAATCGAGCTTGACGACTATATGGGAGCACAAGATGTGGTCATCGCCTTTAAAGGCATCTCAAACTACGGAAATGGCGATGCTTTCATCTATCTGGATGACATCACTATCACGGAATTCACCCTTACCAGAGACATTGTCCACTATACTGCAGGCGAGAACGACCATTATCACCTCATCGCCTCCCCCATCGGAGCAGTAAGTCCCGAACAAGTGCCAGGTCTGCTCGACAACAAATTCGACCTCTACTATTTTGACCAAACCCAAACTAAGGAATGGATGAATTACTGGAGCAACGACTTCGACCTCGTTCCTGGCAAGGGTTACCTCTACGCTAACAGCAGAGACGTCACGCTGTCCTTCATTGGGAAACCTTACGATGGTGACGGCAAGGTAGTGTTAGTCAGATCTAATGAAAGCAAACTCCCTGGTGTCAACCTCGTGGGCAATCCTTTCCCCGACACCGCCTATGTCGACCGCAACTTCTATGTAATGAACGCCAATGGTACAGATTTTGAAGCTGCCAACCGCAATTACGTCGAGGCCATGGAAGGCATCATTGTAATTGCCGAAGAAGACGGCGAAGAGCTGACCTTCCATCGCGAAGCACCCGCCAAGAGCGCTATGCTCACCATTAACCTCAGCGGCCCTTCCTTTAGCGACCGCGCCATAATCCGCTTCGACGAAAGCGACATGTTGCCCAAATTCAAAATCGACGACAACAGCACCAAGCTCTATATCACCCAAGGCAACACCGACTATGCCGTGGTGCGCAGTGAAAGCAAAGGAGAACTACCCGTCAGCTTCAAGGCTGAAAGCGACGGCAGCTACACCCTCAGCATCAGCAACGAAGGAGTCAGCTTCGGCTACCTCCACCTTATCGACAATTTGACTGGTGCCGACGTTGACCTACTGGCCAACCCAACCCCTGAGACTGAGGCCCCTGAGCCTGTCGAAGGGCCGACTGTCAAAGCTACCTACACCTTCGAGAGCCAAGCGGGCAACTTCGCCAAACGCTTCACAATTACCTACGAAGTGAAATAATGTAATAGAGATTCCCAAAAACGGAATCTTGTAGGGCTGTCATACCATGGCAGCCGCTTGAAAATCGCAAACAAGCGGCCGCCACAATGTGACAGCCCTACATCATTATAATATCCATTCCCATACGGGAACCTTTACCTCAGCCAAATCACCTGGCCAGCACGCAGGCGCGTGCCTTCTTTGAGGCTATTCTTGCTCAAGATTCGCTCTGGCTTCACGGCGAAGCGAAGCGCCACATCGCGGAGGGTCTCGCCTTCCTGAACGGTGTATTTCTTGGCTTTCCAGTTCCTGTTTTTCAGCTTTGCTAAATACACCACATCACCGCTATGGAACACCATCTCGTCGGGACGTCTCAGCAGGTTGTATTCACAAAACTTCTTGTATTTCAAGCCAAATGCTGCCGCTAAGCCTTCTGGGGTCTCCCCTTCCTTGGCGAAGACGAAACGCACGCCGTTATTCTCGTAGATGAAGCGTTTCTCGGCAGTCATATCGACCAACTCGAAGACGGAGCGGTCGTTAGGCGAATAGGCCAGCTCAAGCAGTTCGTCCTCAGGGGCGATGTCGGGCAACTGGTCATCGTCGGTCATTTGTCCAAGCGCAATTTTGTCGTATTTGGTGAGGTCGTACAGATCGATACGGTCGATAAGCAACTGGGCGTACTTAGGGTTGGTGGCATAACCCGCCGCCTTCAGGCCCTTGGCCCAGCCACGGTAATCGGTGATTTCGAGGTCGAAAAGCGCGGCATAGCGACTGCGACCGCTGAGAAACTCGGAATGGTCCTTAAACGACTCCTCGGCGTTCCTGTACTTGCGGAAGCACTCGTCCTTGGCGTCGTCGTCCATGATGTAGGTATCGCCTTCCCAGCCCTTGTGGCACTTGATGCCGAAGTGGTTTTTGGCTTCGCGTGCCAAGGCACTGTTGCCCGCCCCCGACTCAAGCAAACCTTGCGCCAAAGTGATAGAGGCTGGAATCTTGTGGGTTTTCATCTCGCGGATGGCGATGTCTTTATAGGTCTGGATGTATTCCTCAGGGGTGATTCTTTGAGCGAAAAGGCTCATTGGGAATAGCAAAGTCAGGAGTAGGGCGAGGTTTTTCATTTCTTTACGATTTTCTAACTATGGCCTATGGCCTATGACTATGGCTGATGGCTGTTTCAGCAGGCTGTTTGGCTTTTTGCCTTTAGCAATTAGCCTATAGCAAACAAGCACTTATGCTAATAGCCAAATGCTAACGCCTAACAGCCACAATTGCCATAGGCCATAGTCATCAGCCATAGTAAATCAACGCAAAATCCATGAAAAACGTATAAAACTAAAATAAAAATGCCCTAACTCCGAAAAAATCCGTATTTTTGAAGCCAATTTTCACAAAACCATGGATACAACACGCCTTTTCAAGTATTTCCCTGAGCTGAGCGACAAGCAGAAAGAGCAGTATAACCAACTGAAAGACTTATACTTGGATTGGAATAGCAAAATCAACGTCATCTCCCGCAAGGACATGGAGCACTTTTATGAGCACCATGTGCTGCACTCATTGGCCATCGCCAAATACTATGAGTTGCTGCCTGGGATGAAGGTGATGGACTTGGGCACGGGTGGCGGTTTCCCTGGCATCCCCTTGGCCATCATGTTTCCGCAGACCGAGTTCTATCTCATTGACGGGACGGGGAAGAAAATCATGGTGGTGAATGCCGTGAAAGATGCCATAGGCTTGGAGAACGTGGTAGCCGAGCACAAACGTGCCGAAGAAGTGAAGGAAAAGTTCGACGTGATTACCGGTCGTGCCGTGATGACCTTGCCCGAAATCGCCAACCTTGCTGGCAACAAGTTGAGAATCAGAGGCGACGCAGAGGCGGGCGGCATCCTTTACTTGAAAGGCGGCGACCTCACGGATGAATACAAGGCCCTGAACCGCTACTGGAAACATAAACAAGTGGCGATAAGCAAATGGTTTACAGAGGAGTACTTTATGGAGAAATTTGTGGTACATTTATATTAACTAAGATTCCCCTGAGGGGAATGGAGTAAAAAGTGTTTTATAAATGCGGCGGCATAAAGAATCAATAACTTAGAAGACACTTGAAGCCGCCGCTGATAAAAAAACGGCAGCACTCCATTCCCGAAGGGAAACTCAAAAAAGAACAAACAATTCAACAATAAACAGTTCAACAATTCAACAATAAACAATTCAACAAATGAAAAAACTAACCTTAACCCTTCTGGCAATGCTTGCCCTCAGCGCGACCATGTTCGCCCAGCAAGCCATGCCCGTGCCCTTCGACCAGAACGTCAGAAGAGGCAAATTAGAGAACGGATTGACCTACTACATCCGTCACAACGAGAAACCCGCCCAGCGCGCCAACTTCTACATCGCGCAGAAGGTCGGTTCCATCCTTGAAGAAGACGACCAGCAAGGTCTGGCCCACTTCCTCGAGCACATGGCCTTCAACGGCACCAAGAACTTCCCCGGCAAGAACCTGCTCAACTACATGGAGCACAACGGCGTGAAGTTCGGTGAGAACGTCAACGCTTGGACCAGCATCGAGCAAACCGTCTACATGCTCACCAATGTGCCTACCACCAACATGAACCTCGTTGACTCGTGCATCCTCATCCTTCACGACTGGTCGAGCTTCATCTCCTTGGAAGGTCCTGAAATCGACAAGGAACGTGGCGTCATCCTCGAAGAGAAGCGCACCCGCAACGATGCCCAACAGCGCATGTGGGAGAAGATGCTGCCCGAGATTTATCCTAACAGCCCCTATGGTCACCGTATGCCTATCGGTACCGAGGAAGTCATCACCGGCTTCGACCACGAGGCCCTGCGTGCTTACTACCACAAATGGTATCGCCCCGACCTGCAAGGCATCATCATCATCGGCGACATCGACGTGAATGAAGTGGAGAACCACCTGAAGGCCATCTTCGAAGACATCCCCGCCCCCGTCAACCCCGCCGAGCGCACCCGTTTCCAAGTGGCCGACAATGCCGACCCCATCGTGAGCATCTGCACTGACCGCGAAGAGACCAACTACAACATCTCTGTGTACTACAAGCATGATGTCATCCCGAACGAGGAGAAAGAAGACATTCAGTATTGGCTGAAGGGTTACATTGACGACCTCGTCGCCACCATGTATAACAACCGCATGGAAGAACTGACGCAAAAAGCCAACCCGCCATTCATCTTCGGCTATGGCTACTACGGCACCTTCTTCGTCAGTGACACCAAAGACGCCTGGACATCTTTAGCCTACGCCAAGGACAAAGAGGGTATCGACGAAGCCCTCAACGCCATCGTGGCCGAGAACAAACGTATGCAGCAATACGGCTTCACCGAATCAGAATTTGAGCGCGCCAAGGCCGACCTGATGAAACAAATCGAAAGCCAATATGACGAGCGCGACAAGCAGGAAACCAACAGATACTTCTACCCCATCCTCAGCCACTTCCTCACCAACGAACCGCTGATGGGCATCGAGAACGAGTATATGCTGCTCAGCCAAATCCTGCCCAACCTGCCCGTGGAAGTCATCAACCAATACGTCCCTGAACTCATCCGCAAGGACAACATCGTCATCACATTGACCGCTCCCGAAAAGGAAGGCGAAGTGCTGCCCACCAAGGACGAACTCATCGCCCTGTTCAACAAAGCCAACGAAGTCGAAGTGGAACCTTACAAGGAGACCGTCAGCAACGAGCCTCTGATTGCCACCCTCCCCGTGAAAGGCGAAATCAGCAGCAAGAAGCACGACGACACCTTCGATGCCACCATCCTCACCCTGAAGAACGGTGTGAAGGTCATCTACAAGCCCACCAAGTTCAAGGACGACGAAATCCTGATGAATGCCTACAGCTTCGGCGGTTACTCGGTCATGGACCAAAGCGACCCCTTCACCTTGCAGGAAATCAACGAGTTGGCCACCCTCGGTGGTGTTGGCAACTTCAGTGCCATCGACCTGCCTAAGGTGCTGGCTGGCAAGAAAGCCAGTGTCCACCCCAGCGTCAGCAGTTACACAGAAGGTATGAGCGGCAGCTGCTCCGTCAAGGACTTGGAGACCATGCTGCAACTCACCTATTTATATTTTAACAACCTCCGTAGCGACGAAGAGGCCTTCCAGTCATACATCACACGTACCAAGGCCATGGTTGCCAACCTCGAGTCGAACCCCGACATCGCCTTCCGCGACAACCTGATGTTTGCTCTCTACGACAACCACCCACTCATCAAGCGCATGAAAGCCGAAGACTACGACAAGGTAGACTATGACAAGGCCCTCAAGCTCTTCGCCGACCGTTTCAAGGATGCCAACAACTTCGTGTTCACCTTCGTGGGCAACATCGACCCCGAGACCTTCGAACCCATGATTGAGCAATACATCGGCTCGCTGAAGACCAAGAAAATCGACGAGACCTGGACCACCAACGCCCCTGCCATCACCGACAAGGACGTCACCAGCCACTACACCAAGGCCATGGAGAACCCCAAGACCACTTGCTACATCGTCTACAACGGCGACATGGAATACACCCGCAAGAACCAGCTGACCATGCAACTCTTGAATGACGTCATGGACATCGTCTACACCGAGACCATCCGTGAAGACGAAGGCGGCACCTACGGCGTGGGCGTGCAAGGCAGCCTGATAAACCGTCCGAAACCGAGCTTCATGTTCCTCATCGGCTTCGACACCAACAAGGAAATGTACGAAAAGCTGATGGGCATCGCCATTGCCGAGTTGCAGAACGTGGCCAACCAAGGCCCGCGTCCCGAAGACCTCAAGAAGGTGAAGGAGTTCCTCGTCAAGAAGCACGCTGAAGACATGGAAAGCAACCGCTACTGGATGGGTTGCATCACGACTCAGGATCGCGACGGCTACAACCCGATGGCTGACTACGACAAGATCATCGAAAGCATTACCGCCGACGATGTGGCCAACATGGCAAAAGCCGTGCTGAAGGGCTACAAGAAAGAAGTGGTGCAGATGCCTGAATAAGAGATTCCCTTCGGGAATGGAGCAAGAATCTATAATATAATATGCGGCGGCATGAGGGTTTGACCCATTGGATGAATCCTGTGGCCGCCGCAGATTAAAAAACAAACAAACTCCATTCCCGCAGGGAAACTCAATCTTGAAATCTTGAAATCTGAAATCTTTAAATTATATCCGTTATGACAGAAAAACTAACAATGAGAGACAACCCCACCTATAGGTGGATTGCCTTGCTGCTCTTGGCCTTGGCCATGTTTTGCGCCTACATCTTCATGGACATCTTGTCCCCCATCAAGGACCTGATGCAAACCGAACGCGGCTGGGATAGCCTCGCCTTCGGCACCATGCAGGGCTCTGAGACCTTCTTGAACGTCTTCGTGTTCTTCCTCATCTTCGCCGGTATCATCCTCGACAAGATGGGCGTGCGTTTCACGGCTGTGCTTTCGGGTGCCGTCATGCTCGTCGGTGGCTTGATTAAGTACTACGCCATCAGCGAGTCGTTCTATGGCAGCGGCGCTGAGACCTGGTTCACCAACAACCTCAACTACATCCCGCTCTTTGACGAGTTGGGCGTTTCGCCGTTCTACCGTGGCATGCCCGCTTCGGCCAAGTTGGCCGCTGTCGGCTTCATGATCTTCGGTTGCGGTACTGAAATGGCTGGTATCACCGTGAGCCGTGGTATCGTGAAATGGTTCAAGGGTCGTGAGACCGCTTTGGCCATGGGTTCCGAGATGGCATTGGCCCGCTTGGGTGTGGCTACCTGCATGATTTTCTCGCCCTACTTCGCCAAGCTCGGTGGTCACATTGACGTGAGCCGTTCCGTGGCCTTCGGTGTGGTGCTGCTTTGCATCGCCCTTATTATGTTCGTCGTCTACTTCTTCATGGACAAGAAACTCGACGCTCAGACTGGCGAAGCCGAAGAGAAAGACGACCCGTTCAAAGTCAGCGACATTGGCAAGATTTTGTCGAGCCTCGGCTTCTGGTTAGTTGCTCTCCTTTGCGTGCTGTATTATTCCGCCATCTTCCCCTTCCAGAAGTACGCCGTCAACATGCTGCAGTGCAACCTGACGTTGACTGAGCCCGCCGCTGGTTCATTCTGGGCCGGTGACACTGTCACTATCGTGCAATACATCATCATGCTTGTGGTGGCTGTTTGCTCGTTTGCCAGCAACTTCTCAAAGAATAAGAGCTTGAAATTCGGTTTGATGGGTGTTGCCGTTGTCGCCCTCGTGGTCTACTGCTACATGGGTTACATGCGTGGCACCGCCGAGACCATCTTCGCCGTGTTCCCGCTGTTAGCCGTGGCCATCACTCCTATCCTCGGCAACTATGTCGACACGAAAGGTAAGGCCGCATCCATGCTGATGATTGGCTCGTTGCTGCTCATCATTTGCCACCTCACCTTCGCCTTCATCCTGCCCTTGACCAAGGGAAGTGCCGTGGCGGGTGTCGTCGTGGCCTACGTGACCATCCTCGTGTTAGGTGCCTCGTTCTCGTTGGTGCCTGCCGCCTTGTGGCCGAGCGTGCCGAAGTTGGTGGACGAAAAGATCATCGGTTCGGCATACGCTTTGATTTTCTGGATCCAGAACATCGGCTTGTGGCTGTTCCCGCTGCTGATTGGTAAGGTTCTTGAGAACACCAATCCCGGCGTTGACGACCCGCTGGCCCTCGACTACAAGTGGCCTTTGGTCATGCTCGCCTGCCTCGGTGTTGCCGCCCTCATCATCGGCATCATCCTGAAGCGCGTGGATGCCAAGAAGCACCTCGGTTTGGAAGAACCGAACATCAAGTAAGAATGCGGAATGCATAATAATGAATGCGGAATGGCGCAAAGCGATGCAAAGCTTGGCCATTCCGCATTTTGCATTCAGCATTCAGCATTCATTTATGCACGAAAGGCACGTCACACATTATTAATATCTCTTTCACGAAAGCCTGTTCTCTGGGGCCGAAGTGACCATCGGAACGCGAAATCTTGGTCATCATACCTGAAAAAATGCGTTTTTTCTCCTTTGTCATACGAAGCAGGGTTGTGTAAGCCCTCATCTGCAATTCATTTTTCGGTATCGGGACAAAACCCTTGGCATCAAAACCCAACTCGGCAAGACACGATTTCAAGCATTCCGTCTCTCCTGTATGCGTTTGGAAATCAGCACCTGCCAAGTTGTATAGCACACTGGCAATCGCGGTTTGTTCCTCTGTGGTGAATTTTTGGTCCATAACGGCAAATTTTTCTGCAAAGAAACAATTTTTTCTATATTTGCGGTTTGGTTTAGATAAAAATTTAGTCACTATGAAAAAGCTTTCCCTATTCTTTCTTGCTATGGCTGCCTCATTTGCGCTCCAAGCCCAATGGGTTGATGACCCTATGAGCAACACCCGCCTTGCTAATTGTAATGATGCTGCCGCTGAGGTGTATATTTCAACCGATGTTTCGACTTTTGACACTTACGTGCAATGGCATTACCAAGGCGAAAACGGTTGGTCGCCCTGGTTGCAGCGACTTGACGTCAACGGCGTCCCGCAATGGCCTGCCGACGGAATCCATGTCACCACGCCCAACTTTGCCACCTGGTCGCCAGGCTATGCCTTGACCGCGGTCAATGGAGGTGTGGTAACGGTGTTCCGCACCCTCGGCCCTCATCATTGGGCGGTCAAAATCAATGCTGACGGCAGTTTCCCATGGGGCGAACATGGCATCATGCTCTTCGACGGTGAAGGTGGAGGCCGCTCAGAAGTGTTGTCAACCTATTATTATGACCATGACGAGGGTGTATGGGCATTGGGAACCGACATGGATAGCACCTTCCTGCAATATATCGATGCCGACGGCACGCTGCACCCAAAAGCCACCATCAATGACCCTGTGAAAAAATGTTCCAACGGCCTATTGGTACCTGCTGAAAACGGTGTCTTTGTAGTGTATTCCAAACACACTCTCCAAGGCTACACCACTTACAACAAGGAAATCCATGTGGCTGGATACAACAAAAACGGAGAACAAATTATCCCTGAGACGCTGTTGTTCGGCCAACAAGCCGTAGGGGCCAGCTATGTCCATTATGTCATTCCCGATAATCAGGGAGGCGGCTATGTCTATCAATTCCACAATGCCATAGGTGGCGTGTATAACACCTACGTCACGCATTTCAATGAGAATGGCACACCCACTATCACTGACCCCAATGGCATCGCGGTACATAGCACCGACTACAACCATTTTTACACCAATGCCTACGCCACCATCGACCCTAAGAGCAACGATCTCATTATCGCCTATCTCCAAAAGGACCCCGGTGCTCAATCTCTACATCGAGTTTATGTCAACCGCATCACCGAATCGGGCGAAAAGCCATGGGGTGACGGCATTCTTGTGGCGGAATACACAGGCCTCTCCTATAGCGACATCCATGTGGATGCCATCGATTTTACAGATGGATTTGTCGTGACCTACGGCACCAGCCAAGGCAGCATTGAGGCCGTGGGCTTCGACCTCGAAGGAAACCAGCTGTGGAGCACTACCATGAGTTCGACCAGCTACAATAAAGCCATCAGCGAAAACACTCCTGGCTTTTACGAAGGACAAAACATTGTGGCATGGGTCAACGCGCAAGATGGCGGCATCTATGGCCAAAACATCGGATGGGACGGCACTTTAGGTGAGGTCAGTCCCCTGCCACCCCCGCCAGTCCCTTGCTGTTACGCACCTGAAACCTTCGAAGGCAACTACCTTTACAATGAAGAGAACGCTTCATACGGTGCATTACTCACCTGGGAGGCTCCTGCCTACAGCGTTTTGCACTACAATCTTTACCGACAAAACCTTGCAGATGAGACCACCGACATCATCGAAATTGATGCCAATGTCACTTCCTACTTCGACGAAGTTGCTCCAGGCGGCTATAAGTACCAACTTACCGCACAATACGAAGACCAAGAGTCGGAATTTGCCCTTACCCCTGAAGGTGAAGATTTTATTGTTATAGAAGTGACAACGGTCCCAGAAAACGAATACGAGGAAATCGTCGATGTGATTGCGATTTATAACCTTAAAGGACAACTTGTCAACACAAAGGATATTAACGAGTTGGCTCCAGGCGTTTATGCCATCATAGGTACTACTGATTCAGGCAAAACCATAGTGAAAAAAGTATTGAAATAATCATCAAAACTCTAATAGTATGAAAAAACTAATCGTTTTTGTTTTCGCTTTGACAGCAATGATTACTGTGAAAGCCCAATGGGTCGACGACCCTGCTACCAACAGTTTACTCGCCAATGCCTCTTCTTTTGGCGGCGAAATCCTTCTTTCGACCAACGAGGACACGGGCGACACCTACGTCCAGTGGAACTCAGGCGGCAGCAACGGCTGGGGACCCACCCTGCAACGCCTCACCTTCGACGGCACGCCACAATGGGGTGCTGATGGCATTCGTATCACTTCACACGAATTCAGCTCGTCATCAGAGGGCGTGGCCATGTGTGCCACCACCGACGATGCTGTGGTGAGTTGCTTCGCCAACTATGACGGCCAAACCATCGCCATCAAAATCAACGCCGACGGCAGCTATGCCTGGGGCGAGCATGGTGTCGAACTCTTCGACGGCATGGCCTTCTCGCGTACCGAAGTCATTGCCGGTGACGATGGTGGCGTGTGGGCACTAGGCTTCGACTACCACAAGCTCTATCTTCAATACATCAAAGCCGGCGGTGGTTTGTATCCCACCATCACCGTTGCCGCTGAAGGCTACAACGTCCAATACGGTCAAATGACCCTCGGCGTCGGCAATAGTGTATTCCTCACCTACGAGAAATGCGGCAGTGGTCTCTACACGGACAAGGAAATATATGTCGTGGGCTACACGAGAGAAGGAGAACAAATCGGCCCTGAAGTCCAGCTGATGGCTTCGCAGACCTTCCAAGTCACCTACCTTCACCACGTGGTGCCCGACGGCATGGGCGGTGGCTATGCCTACCTCTGGCATCCAGGCATCGAAGGTGCGTTTAACACATACGTGTTCCACTACGATGCCAACGGCATCAATACCATCCACAACCCGGATGGCGTCGCAGTACATTCCATGGACCCTGCAAACTTCTATCTTGACGCTTACGCCACGGTTGACCCGGTGAGCCATGACCTTATCATCGCCTACATTCAAGTCGACTCCTACGTACAGTCAAACGACCGCATCTACGTCAACCGCATCACCCCTACAGGCGAGAAGGTGTGGGACGACGGCATCATGGTGGCCGACTATCATGGCGTGCCCTACGGAAACCTCAGAATCGATGCTTTTGAGGATGGCAGCGGATTCACCTTAGTTTGCGAGAAAGCTTCTGCCAGCAACGACTTTAACAGCACCGTTGAAGCCATCGGATTCGACATGGAATGCAACCAGATTTGGAGCAAGACGTTGAGTTCCAACACCTACAGCAAGTCGATGTGCGAGAACAGCGCCGGTTTCCACCTCGGGCAGAATATCGTGGCCTGGGTGAACAGCGTTGATGGCGGCCTCTACGGACAAAACATCAGTCCCGACGGCACTATGGGACAAATAGAACCCGTCTACCCTGTGGAATGCCTTGCACCACAGAACTTTGATGGCGAGTATGTGTATAACGAAGAAGACCAAACCTTCGGTGCCTTGCTGACTTGGGAAGCTCCCGAAACACAGCCTTTATGGTACCAACTCTACATCACCATGCCCGACGGAAACATAATCACTGTGGAGATTGACCCCACCGAGACCGAGTATTTCCATGAAATGACAGTCAGCGCAATTTTAATTTACAGACTGAAGGCCGTTTACGAATACTGCGAGTCGGACTACGCCCTCAACCCCAATGGCGTGGATTATGTGGTTGTCGACGTTACCAGCATTCCTGAAAACACGGACGAGGAAATCGTTACCGTCACAAACATCTACAACACCCATGGACAAGCCATCGCCGAAAGGAGCCTTGAAGAGCTGAACACAGGTCTCTACATCATCCAAGGCTTGACGAACGACGGAAAGATGGTCTCCCATAAAATTGTGGTGAAGCGATAACTGTCAACTGAACGACTGATAACTGACAACTAAAAAAATGGCTGCGTTTGCAGCCATTTTTTTGTGGGAACTGTTGGACTCGAACCAACGACCCCCGCCTTGTAAGGGCGATGCTCTGAACCAACTGAGCTAAGCTCCCTCGCTTCCGTCTCACGGATTGACGCTGCAAAAATAGGACTTTTTTCGCATTTTTCGGCAACAATTATGCAATTTCACAACTTTTTATTATTTTTGTAGAATGATAACCCCAATTATGGTCAGTTGTTTTTACCATGAAAAAATTGAATTTCAATAAATTAAAGAAATATCTTCCTTTTCTTCTATTGATTGCGGCTATAGTATGCTGCAACCTGTGCATTGCCGATGTAGGCAACAACAACCGCTATAGCTCCGGCGGCGGAGATGGCGGCTTCGGCGGCGACTTCGACATAGGCGTGCTTGTCGGTTATCTTATCAACCTGTTCATCGAGAGTCCAGTGTTAGGCATAATCGTGGTGGTGGCCATCATCATCGTCTACCGCATCATGAAGAAGAAATCGAACAGCTCGGATGCTATCAACCAAAGGGTGAACCAGCAAGCCAACAACGATTTCGTGTTCGACAACAGCGTCACGGTGGCTGCCCAAATCCAAAAACTCGACCCTGCTTTCTCAGCCGACAAGTTCAACGGCTTCGCTCGCGAGGTGTTCATGAAGATACAAGAAGCTTGGACCAACAAGGACTGGAAGCCCATCCGCCCCTTCGAGAGCGAGACCTTGTTCAACCAGCACAAGCAGCAGTTGGACGAATACATTCGTTTGAAAAAGACCAACGTGGTGGAGAAAATCACCATCAAGCACTGCTCGCTCCATGAATTCAGGCAGGACGGCGACAAGGAAGTGCTCATCGTGTGGCTCAACGCACTGATGCACGACTATGTCATCGACGATGAGACTAAGAAGGTACTCGAAAGCGACCCCAACCGCGACTGGTACATGAAATACGAGATGGTCTTCAACCGCAAGGCTGGCCTCAAGACCGACCCTGGCAAGAAAGGCACCTCCATCACCAATTGCCCCAACTGCGGTGCCCCGACTGAAATCACGTCATCGGGACAATGCGCCTATTGCGGCAGCGTCATTACTAATGGGGAACATGATTGGGTTTTGACGGATATTCATTCGAGGAGTTGAGAGTTGAGAGTTGAGAGTTGAAAGTTGAGAGTTTAGAGTTTAGAGTTTAGAGTTATTGAGGTATGAAGTAGGAGGTATGAAGTATGAAGTATGAAGTATGAGGTATGAGGTATGAGTTGTGAGTTGCCGCTTTGCGTCATTGCGAGGCACGAAGCAATCCAGAGGGTGAGTTGAGAGTTGAAAGTTGAGAGTTTAGAGTTGAGAGTTTAGAGTTATTGAGGTATGAAGTATGAGGTATGAGTTGCCGCTTTGCGTCATTGCGAGGTACGAAGCAATCCAGAGGGTGAGTTGAGAGTTGAAAGTTTAGAGTTGAGAGTTGAGAGTTGAGAGTTGAGAGTTATTGAGGTATGAAGTAGGAGGTATGATGAATGCAGAATGAGGAATTATGAATGCAGAATGAGGAATGTAGAATGTAGAGGTCGGAATTTTGAATTTTGAATCTTGAAATTAGAAATTTTTAAATCTTTGAATCTTTGAATTTTTGAATCTTGAAATTTGAAATCTTGAAATCTTGAAATCTTGAAATTCAATAAACAATTAAACAATAAACAATTAAACAAAATACTATGGGACTTATCAAAGCAATAGCAGGCTCAATCGGCGGCACTCTGAGTGACCAATGGTTAGACCTTATCAAATGTGAAAACATGGGCATGGATACCTTGATGGTGAAACAAACCACCAAATCGAGGCAAATCTCCAAAGGCAGCCGCATCCTCGTGGCTCCTGGTCAGGTGGCCGTCATCTACGACAGTGGCTCGGTGCTCGACGCCACAGCCGAAGAAGGCATCTACGAATTTGACCAATCCTCGTCGCCTTCGTTCTTTGGCGGACAGTTTGGCCCAGTCTTCAAGGAGATGTGGCAACGTTTCACCTACGGCGGCACACCCGCTAAGGAACAAGCCGTGTTCTTCTTCAACGTCAAGGAAATCTTGGACAACAAGTTTGGCACTGCCACGCCTATCCCCTTCCAGGACTGGTCGCACGCCATCCCGAACCAGATGACCAACTCGTTGATGCCCATGGGCGTCAACGTGCGCTGCTACGGCAAATACACCTTCGTGCTCGACGACGTGGCTGTCTTCATGCGCAACCATGCCGGCACGGCCGATGTGGTGAAGAAAAACGACATCACTGAGCAGATGCGCAGCGAGGTGATGGCCTCGTTCCAAAACGTGCTCAACGAGATGGGCACCAGCAAACACCGCGTGCCCGTGCTCGAACTGCCCAGCTACACCGACGAAATCAAGCAGGTGATGGACGAAAAGGTGTTTGACGAGCCCATCCGCGCCCGTGGCGTCAAATTGGTCAGCTTCACCATCGAGTCCGTGTCGCTCGACGACGAAAGCCAAAAGAAGATCGACCGCTACGAATACAGCACCAACACGATGATGCAGCAAGGCAAGATCATCGACGTGATGGAGACCGCCGCCGCCAACGAAAATGGCGCAGTGGGCGGCTTCATGGGTGTCGGTATGGCCAACATGGGCTCAGGCGGCATGACAGGCAGCGCCATGCAGAACGCCTGGAACAACCAAGGCCAACAGACCACCTACGACCCGTACAACCAAGGTGGAACTACAGCAGCAAAAGGCGTTCCCTGCCCGAAGTGCGGCACACCCATCACGGGTAAGTTCTGCCCCGAGTGCGGCACACCCGCTCCAGCACCCAAGCCCATGATGAAATGCCCGAAATGCGGCACGGAAAGCAATGGCAAGTTCTGCCCCGAATGCGGCACCCCGTTGGTAGCCGTTGGACCGAAGAAATGCCCGAAATGCGGCACCGAGGTGACAGGCAAGTTCTGTCCCGAATGCGGCACACCCGTTTAAATCCAAGGAATAAGGGATAAAAAAAGCGCGGCCTCACAGCCGCGCTCCCCCTTGAAATAAATCAAGTCCCTTGAGCGAATAACGGGGTTCGAACCCGCGACCCTCAGCTTGGGAAGCTGATGCTCTACCAACTGAGCTACATTCGCGTTTGACGGCTGCAAAAATACACATTTTTTACATCTTAAATCTTAAATTTTTGAATTTTTATGCCAATAAGCGAAAAACAAGAACAAATTATCCACGATAGCTTCCATCCCAAAGCTTGGACCGACATCAAAAGTCACGATTCGTGGTCGGTATTTAAAATCATGGCCGAATTTGTGACGAGCATGGAAAAAATGGCAAAAAACGGACCGTGCGTAGCCATCTTTGGCTCGGCCCGCACCCTGCCTGGCGACAAATACTACGAAATGGCCGTTGAGATTGCCGAAAAGTTGGCTGATTACGGCTTCGGAACCATCACAGGCGGTGGCCCAGGTATCATGGAAGCCGGCAACAAAGGCGCGCAACAAGGCGGTGGCGTAAGCATCGGTTTGAACATCAACCTGCCTTTCGAACAACATTTCAATCCCTTCATCGACTCCGACAAAAACATCAATTTCGACTATTTCTTTGTCCGTAAAACCATCTTCATGCGTTATGCACAAGGGTTCATCGCCATGCCAGGAGGCTTTGGCACGCTTGACGAGCTTTCCGAAGCCATCACCCTCATCCAAACCAACAAGATGGTCGAGTTCCCCGTGGTGCTGGTCGGAAAAGACTATTGGGAAGGCCTGATTGACTGGTTCAGGAACACATTGCTCACCAACAGCATGATCAAGGAAGAAGACTTTGAGATTTTCCATGTGGTAGACAACGCCGACGACGCCGTGAAAATCATCAAGGACTTCTACAAGAAATACGCCATCAAGCCTAATTTCTGATGCGACGCTATATCGAAGTTCCGCTGCAACTACTTGACCTCGAAGGAGATGGCTTCCATATCATGGTCAAAGGCATGATTCATGGTAAGGAAGCCTTTTTCATCATCGACACGGGTGCTTCGCGTTCCGTCTTCGATCCCAAGACCATTTCCACCTTTATCGACGATGTCCAGTTTGAGAAAAAAGAAGGCTTAAGTGCCGGATTAGGCATCTCCGATTCCGAAATCATCACTTTCAAAATCGAGAGTTTCTTCATCGGGGATTTGAAAATACAAAACTATGAAGCCGCCGCCATGGATTTGGAGATCGTTGACGACATGTACGGCAAAGTCGGCCTGCCTCACATCGACGGACTCATCGGTGGCGACCTGCTGAAACGTTACAAGGCCGTTATTAATTATAGGAGCAAAAAACTACGGCTGACACCGTAAGAGGTCATTCCTTTTTGCCGGTTTCACCCTCTTTCATCAGAATCTCCCCTTCTGGAGCTTCTTCTTTCACATATTTGGCATCCAGACAGAGCCTGAAACCGCCAAACGAGTTCTTCAAGTCAGGTAAACGTTTGCCGCGCCACGACACACGACACGACGACTTGGGCAACTCCCAAGCACCGCCACGGATGATATACATCTCTCCGTCTTTCCCCAGTTTCGCATTGCGTTCCTGGTCGAAAAAGCGGTATCGAGTGCTGCACCATTCCCACACGTTGCCACTCATATCGTAGATACCCAACTCGTTGGAGCTGCGTTTCTTAACCTTTTTGGTTTTGTTAGCGTTGCCATTGTGCCACGCCACACGATCCACCTCGTTGCTGCCGCTGTAGATATAGCCTCTCGTGTTTTTGCCGCCACGAGCAGCATACTCCCATTCCTCCTCGGTAGGCAAACGGAACTTCATCCCGGTGATGCTGTCGACACGTCTCAGAAACTCCTGCACCTCATAGTAATTGACATTGGTCACAGGGCGCTTTGGGCATTTGTAACGGCTAGGATTATAGCCCATCACCGCTTTCCAAAGTTTCTGCGTCACCTCGGTCTGACCGATGTAATAATCCTCGTTCATGGCCACATAATGCACAGGCACTTCATCGATTTGCGACATGCGGTCGTAATTGAACTCGGCAGTGTCCATGTGCTGGGCACCCATCCAAAAGCCGCCCATTTCGACACGTACCATATTGAATGACACCTTGTTGACCTGATAAGTAGAAGGCGCAGGAAGCGTGTCTTGGGCAAACAATGCCGTCTGCATAAGAAACAGCGCACCAAAAAACAGTAAAATATTCTTCATCACTTTTCAATTTGCAGGCAAAAATAAAAAGATTTGCGATTTGAAATTCAAATATTCAAAATTTAAAATTCAAAATTCCACATTCCGCATTCATCATTCATCATCCCGCATTCATCATCCCGCATTCATCATTCCGCATTCATCATTCCACATTCATCATTCCGCATTCATCATTCCGCATTTAAAAAATCACTATCTTTGCACAAAAATAAAAAAGAATGACCAAAATACTCATCATCGACGACGAGGCCCCCATCCGCCGCGTGCTGCGCGACATCCTCGAAAACGAAAGCTATCAAGTGGACGATGCCGCAACGGGCAAGGAAGCCTTACAACATATTAAGGAACAAGAATTTGACGCCATTTTCTGCGACATCAAGATGCCCGAAATGGACGGCATCGAAGTGCTGGAAGCCATCAGAGCCGAGTCAGACGTGCCCGTCATCATGCTTTCGGGTCACGGCACCATCGAGACCGCCGTGGAAGCCATCAAGAAAGGCGCCTTCGACTTCATTCCCAAGCCGCCCGACTTGAACCGCCTGCTCATCACCTTGCGTAATGCCTTGGACAAGAAGAACTTGGCTACCGAAAACAAAGTGTTGAAAAAAGCCGTGAAAATCCAAAACCAGATGATTGGCGAGTCGGAGCCGATGCAGGAGGTGAAGGACATGATTGGCAAAGTGGCACCCACCAACGCACGCGTGCTCATTACGGGCGAAAACGGCACGGGCAAGGAACTCGTCGCCCGGCAACTGCACGAACTCAGCCCAAGAAGCAGTGGTCCTTTCATCGAGGTCAACTGCGCTGCCATACCAGCAGAACTCATTGAAAGTCAACTGTTCGGACACGAAAAAGGCTCATTCACTTCCGCCATCAAACAAAAGAAGGGTGACTTTGAGTTGGCCGACGGCGGCACGCTCTTCTTGGACGAAATCGGCGACATGAGTCTTCCAGCTCAGGCTAAGGTGTTGCGAGCCTTGCAGGAAAACAAGATTGTGCGCGTGGGCGGCGAAAAAGAAATCCCCGTCAATGTGCGCATTTTGGCCGCCACCAACAAAAACCTGAAGTCAGAGATTGAGAAAGGCAACTTCCGCGAAGACCTCTACCACCGCTTGAGCGTCATCGTCATCAATGTGCCGCCGTTGCGCGAGCGCAAGGACGACATCCCGCTGTTGGTGCAGAACTTCGTCGAAATGATTGCACAGGACATGGGCAAGGCCACCCCCACCTTCGAGGCAGGCGCCATCGAAGCCTTGCAACAGTACCAGTGGACGGGCAACATCCGCGAGCTGCACAACATTGTGGAACGTCTCGTCATCCTCTGCGGCAGCACCATCACCAAGGACGACGTGGTTCATTTTGGAAACCCGTTGAATTAATAGTGTTGTTTCCATTCGACCTTCTATGTCATTCCAGCAGCCCATGTCATTCCAGCGTTGGCAGATGGGAAGGCGGGAATCTATGGGCTGCGGTTAATAAGGCTAACCTTAATATACGGCCCTTGAAGCTATAGAT
>JAEEGJ010005389.1_pt1 | contig 40367 bp, 36 predicted proteins | sample 8958761 | NCBI WGS metagenome assembly JAEEGJ01 (sample SAMN16246546, study PRJNA631951) | gut metagenome | biome: gut microbiome; feature: rumen; material: RS-attached | host: Bos | place: Iran: Karaj | collected 2018-10 | reverse complement strand
GGTGAGCCTCCGCTTGTTACACCTTCTTCACAGATTGTTGGTACACAGGCTATCTTCAACGTACTTATGGGTGAAAGATACAAGATGGCTACCGGCGAGTTCAAGGATCTCCTTCGCGGTAACTACGGTCAGACCGTTAAGCCCATGAATCAGGAAGTTATCGACAAGGTTATTCCCGGCGAGCCTCGTTCCACCGCTCGTTCCGCAGAAGCTACCGGTCACGACAAGCCCGAGCTTGCATCTCTCGAAGCAGAAATGAAGCAGTACAAGCAGCAGGACGAAGACGTTCTTTCTTACGCTTTGTTCCCTCAGGTTGCTACAGACTTCTTCAAATATCGTGAAGCTCAGCAGACCAAGGTTGACGCATCCATCGCAGACACCAAGAACGGCGCTTATCCCGTATAATAGCGACACAATTATAAGAACCGCAGGTTAACACTTGCGGTTCTTTTTATATTATTGTATAATAACGGATGTTATTAGGGGTAATAACTTGGTACAGATTATTTGAGAAAGGTAGATTAATTGTTATGGCCAAAAAAGAAGTTATCAGTAAGGACTTACTGCGTAAATCGGCATTTGCCATGGCAAGAGAACAGGGAGTTTTCGAGATTACGGCAAGAAAGCTTGCTTCTTTTGCGGGATGTTCCACGCAGCCTATTTTCAGAAACTATGAGAACATGGAAGATTGTCTTAACGATGTTTACGAAGACACTCTTTTATTCTTTGACGAATTCTACAAAAACTATGACAAGGGTTCCCGTATACCCTTTGTTAATCTCGGAATGGCTTATATTTCTTTTGCGGAAAAAGAACCTAAGCTGTTTTCTTTTTTGTTTATGACCCGAAATACTCACGGAATGAATTTATACAATATTTTAAACGGCAGAACCGGCGCTGTGTTAAAAGAAATGAATGCCGCAAGGGACGAAGGCGCAAGATATCCCGAGCAGATATTCATGAAGATGTGGATGCTTATCCACGGTGCCGCCTGCATGACCATTACAGGCGATTACGACCTTTCAAGTGCGCAGACACGCATGCAGCTTGAAGATGCTTATAAAGCTTTTACGAGGTAAATCATGGCTGAAAAAGACGATTTTTTATCAAGAATTAATGAGCACTTTTCCCACCTTAGCAAGGGACAGAAGCTTATTGCTTCCTACGTGATAGACCATTACGATCTTGCTGTTTTTATGACGGCCGCAGAGATTGCGGAAGCTGTAGGCGTAAGTGAATCTACAGTGGTAAGGTTTGCAGTTTCCGTAGGATACAGCGGATTTCCGGAATTTACGAGAGCTTTGGAGAAATGGTACAAGACCAAAATGAATACCGTTTCCGCCATGGGCAAAAAATACGGCAAATCCTCCAACTCCGACCTTTTAAATACGGTGCTTCGTTCCGATATGGAGAAGATGGAAGATACCATTGCCAATCTCGATGTGGAAGCTTTCGAACTTGCGGTGGACATTATTTTAAAGTCCAAAAAAGTCTATGTGGTAGGCCTTCGTACCTGTGAGCCTCTGGCTGAGTTCTTAAGCTTTTATCTTAACATGATAAGACCCGATGTAGTGCTCTTAAAGACTACCTCCGCCAGCGAAATGTTTGAGCAGATGATAAGAATCGACGAGAAGGACTGCATCATCGGTATCAGCTTCCCCCGTTACTCCATGCGTACCCTTAAGGCCATGGAATTTGCCAACGATCGCAATGCCAAGGTTATTACGCTTACGGACTCCGTTCATTCACCCATGAATCTTTATTCGTCCTGCAACCTTCTTGCCAGAAGCGACATGGTCTCAATAGTGGATTCTTTGGTGGCTCCTTTAAGCGTTATCAATGCTTTGGTGGTGGCTCTTTGCCTTAAGCGTCCCAAGGAAGTCAGGGACAATCTCGAGAATCTTGAGACCGTATGGGGCAATTACCAGATTTATCTTAACGACGAAATCAATTTCATTGATGACGAGCCCATTTTGAACTATTCCCTCAACAAAGAAGAGGAAGATTGATGAAAGTAATTATAGTAGGCGGCGGCGCAGCCGGAATGATGGCTGCGGTTCGTGCCGGAGAGCTTTTTTCGGATGTAACCCTTATAGAGAAAAACGAAAAGCTCGGTAAAAAAATATACATAACCGGCAAAGGCAGGTGCAATGTAACCAACAACGCCGACATAGAGGTGATTTTCAAGAATATAAACCGTAACCCCAAGTTTATGTACAGCGCACTCTATGGATTTGACAACAGCCGGGTTTATTCTTTTTTTGAAGAAAACGGATGCCCCCTTAAGGTTGAAAGGGGCGAGAGGGTATTTCCAGTATCCGACCACGCATCGGACATCATTAAGACCCTCACAAAGGCTCTTAAAGACCGCCATGTGAAAATTATGCTTAACACTGCCGTAAAGGAGTTAATCATAGAAGACGGGGCTGTTAAGGGCGTTATTTTGGATGATGGATCTTCTTTGTACGCTGACAAGGTCATAGTAACCACCGGAGGCGTGTCATATCCCACCACGGGTTCCACGGGAGACGGCTATAAGTTTGCGGAAAGCGCAGGCCACACTGTTACACCCGTTCGTCCGGGGCTGGTACCGCTTGTAACAGGCGAGACCTGGGTTCCGAGACTTCAGGGGCTTTCTCTTAAGAATGTTGAGCTCAAGCTTTTTTCAGAGGACAAATGTGTTTACAAAGAGCAGGGAGAGATGCTTTTTACACATTTCGGTATTTCCGGCCCACTCGTTCTTTCTTCCAGCGCATACTATGACACGGAAAGCCGCAAGAACAGAAACATAACAGTAAGTCTTGACTTAAAGCCCGCCCTTGACGAGGAGGCGCTTGATAAGCGAATACTCAGGGATTTTGAGAAATTCTCCAACAAACAGTTTAAGAATTCTCTCGACGAGCTTCTTCCGGCCAAGCTTATTCCCGTAATAGTCGATTTAAGCGGCATAGACCCTTACAAAGCCGTTAATGTGGTTTCAAGAGAAGAGCGCAGGAATCTTGTACATCTTTTAAAGAACCTTGTGATGACCGTAATCGGTACCGGCAATTTCAACGAGGCCATTATTACCATAGGCGGAGTCAATGTCAAAGAAATAAACGCATCCACCATGGAGTCCAAGCTTGTTAAGAATCTTTTTTTTGCGGGCGAAGTATTGGACATCGATGCCATGACAGGCGGCTTCAATCTTCAGATAGCCTGGTCCACGGGATATCTTGCGGGAGAGTGCGCAGAAACTTAACTATTGAATTTAACCCTTTGCAGTTTTTCTTAAAAATGTTGCGAAGGGTTATTTTTTTTACTAAAATATAAAAAGAAATTAACAGAGAAAACGGAGATTAATTTATGAGTTTTCAGGTAGCAATCGACGGACCCGCGGGAGCGGGCAAGAGCACGGTGGCAAAAGCCGTGGCCAAAGAACTTGAATTTGTATATGTCGATACGGGAGCAATGTATCGTGCAATCGGTTTAAACTGCCTTAACAAAGGCGTTGACATCCATGATGAAGAAGCGGTTTTGGCACTTCTTGACGATACCGACGTATCCATCAGATATATTGACAAAGAGCAGGCGGTTATACTAAACGGCGAGAACGTTAACGGAAAGATTCGCACCCAGGAAGTGGGCGAGGCCGCATCCGTTGTATCCGCCTACAAGCTCGTAAGAGAGAAGATGGTGGCTCTTCAGCAGGAACTCGCGGTGACCACCGATGTTGTTATGGACGGTCGTGACATAGCATCCTGCGTACTTCCCAATGCCCAGGTTAAGATTTACCTTGACGCAAGCGTTGAAGTTCGTGCGAAGCGCCGTTATCTTGAACTGATTGAGAAGGGCAAAGAAGCGGATTTAAAGACCGTTGAGGACGAAGTAAGAGAGCGCGACTACAGAGACATGCACAGAGAGAACTCCCCTCTTGTCAGAGTTCCCGAAGCCATTCTTGTGGACAGCTCTTATATGACCATCGATGAAGTGGTGGAAGAGATAGTAAGTAAGGTTAGAAACTACGAGCATGAGTAAAGAAGTTGTTTTAAGCGAAAACGCAGGCTTTTGCTTTGGCGCCAATCGCGGTTACAACGCTGTAAAGGACGCAATAAGCGAAGGCATACCAATCTACACCTACGGGCCTATTCTCAACAATTCTTTTATTGTCAAGGGATTTGAGGAGAAGGGCGTCAGGGTTATAAACGACCTGTCCGAACTTGACAGTCTTCCCAAGGGTAAGATTATCATTCGTTCCCACGGCGTATCCAAAGCCGAGTACGAAAGACTTACAGACAGCGACTTTGAGATTTTTGATGCAACCTGTCCTTTTGTCAAAAGAATCCACAGAATAGTGGAAAAAGAAAGCTTGGGCGGCCGTGAAATCATAGTGGTGGGCAACCCCAGACATCCCGAAGTTTGCGGCATTGTGGGCTGGTCGGTTAAGGGCGCCACAGTAATAGAGAATTCTGAAGAAGCCGACAGGTTTTCTTTTGACCCTGACAAAAGCTATTGTGTTGTGTCTCAAACAACCTTCAACCGCAATAAATTTCAAGAATTAGTTGAATTATTTGAAAAAAGAAGTTACAATATTCTTGTTATGAACACAATTTGTGACGCTACCGGCGTCAGGCAGACCGAAGCAGAGGAATTATCCAAAAGGGCGGAGGTTATGATAGTCATCGGCGACCGTCAGAGCTCCAACAGCAAAAAACTATACGAAATCTGCAAATCAAATTGTGAACAGACATACTTTATACAGGAACTGAGTGATATCGTTGGTCGTCTTCCGAAGGTATCTGGTCTTGTAGGTATTACAGCCGGGGCTTCTACCCCAAAATATATTATTGAGGAGGTTCAAAGTTATGTCAGAAATGACGTTTGAACAGATGCTTGAAGCATCATTTAAGACAATACATACGGGAGAGGTTGTAGAAGGTACTGTAATCGATGTCAAGCCCAACGAGATTATCCTTAACATCGGATATAAGTCAGACGGCATTCTTACCAAGAATGAATATACCAACGACTCCAGTGTGGATTTAACCGAAGTGGTTAAGGTTGGCGATACCATGGAAGTTAAGGTAGTAAAGGTTAACGACGGTGAAGGTCAGGTTCTTTTGTCCTACAAGAGACTTGCAGCCGACAGAGGCACCAAGAGACTCGAAGAAGCATTCGAAAGCCAGGAAATCTTAAAGAGCAAGGTTACACAGGTTCTCGAAGGCGGTGTCTGCGTAGTTGTTGATGAAGTAAGAGTATTCATTCCCGCAAGCCTTGTGTCAGATACTTTTGAGAAGGATCTTACCAAGTACAACGGCGAGGAAATCGAATTCGTAATCCGCGAGTACAATCCCAAGAAGCGTCGTTTCATCGGCGACAGAAAGTCCATCCTTGTATCCAGAAAGGCTGCAGCTCAGGAGAAACTTTTAAGCACTGTCAAAGAAGGCGATGTTGTTGAAGGCGTTATCAAGAACGTTACCGATTTCGGTGTGTTCGTAGATTTGGGCGGTATCGACGGACTTCTCCACATTTCAGAAATGAGCTGGGGAAGAGTTGAGAATCCCAAGAAGAATTACAAGACCGGCGACAAGCTTAAGGTTTTGATTAAATCCATTTCCGAGAATAAGATTGCACTTTCCTTAAAGTTTAACGACACCAATCCCTGGATTGATGCAGAGAAGAAATATGCAGTCGGCACAGTAGTAACCGGTAAGGTTATGAGAATGGCTGATTTCGGTGCATTCGTTGGGCTTGAAGCAGGTATTGATGCACTCCTTCATGTTTCTCAGATTTCCAAGGATCACATCGAGAAGCCTTCAGACGTATTGAAGGTTGGCGATGAAGTTACCGCTAAGGTAGTTGACTTCAATCTCGAGGACAAGAAAGTCAGCATCTCCATTAAGGCATTAACCGAGCCCGAAGAGGAGAAAAAGGAAGAAAAAGAAGACGATTCCGAGGTAGCAAGCGTTGACATTGAAGCAGTTATCGCAAGCGAGTCAGAAGAGGCTTAATTCCTTTAATAAAAGGTTTATGTAAGTTATGTATACTTGGTAGGTAGTCACGAGTGGCTACCTACTATTTATTTATCAGGAGAACGGATAATGGCATACGATTACGAGTATTTCAAAAAAGCAGTTTTTGAATTAACCACCATCGATTTGAACGCTTATAAAGAGAAACAGATGAAAAGGCGTATCGATACCCTTATAGATAAGCGTAAAGCTGACGGGTATGATAAGTATGTCGCCATGCTTAAAAGCAATAAGGACGTTTTTGAGGAGTTTGTAAGTTACTTGACCATCAATGTTTCGGAGTTCTACCGTAATCCCGACCAGTGGGAACTTATGGACAAAGAAATCTTCCCCGAGCTTATCGCCAAATTCGGCAAGAACTTAAAGATATGGAGCGCCGCATGTTCAACCGGTGACGAGCCTTATTCTTTGGTTATGGCTCTTTCCAAACATGTGCCCCTTAACCAGATAAAGATTTATGCAACAGATATTGATAAACAGATTCTCGAGAAGGCAAAGCTTGGTCTTTACAACGAAAAGAGTATTGAGAATGTTCCCGAAGAATTTAAGAAGAAATACTTCACCAAGGTAGGTCCTTCCTACAAGATTTCCGACGAAATCAAGTCCCGCGTTGAATTCAAGCAGCACAATCTCTTAAAGGACCCTTATCCCAAGGACCTTCATATGATTGTTTGCCGTAATGTTTTGATTTACTTTACCGAAGAAGCCAAGGACGAAGTCTTCAGAAAATTCTTTGACTGCCTCTTAAGCAAGGGTATTCTTTTCATAGGAAGTACCGAACAGATAATTAATTACAAAGAAATCGGTTATCAGAGAAAGAATTCTTTCTACTACGATAAACCTTAAAAATGAACTAAGAAAGACCGACTCATAAGAGCCGGTCTTTTTAATATGTCTGTTTCGGATTAAATTACAAGATGGTTAAGAACGTGGGAAGCATATTCGTTGAACATTTCTCTGTCGGTACGCCGTTCATCGGTAAGTTCAAAGAAGAGTTCTTTGGACTCGTATTTGCGTTTAAAGAAAGGGGTTACAAGCGCATCCCACTCGGGTAAGAATTTGGAAGTCTTACGGGTGTAGCAGTTGGCTGCTTTGGCCTGCTCGCGATGTTCTTTGTCCACAAAAGAGGAGACGGATTTGTGAAGAGCTATATCCTCGGCGGGAAGATAGTAGTAGTCCTTGTAATTGGCATAGAAGTACTTCATCTCTTCCTCGTAAAGGGGTACTCTCAACATTCCCTGACCGCCGGCTCCGGAAAAATAACATCTGTCATACAAAAATGACACGGGAGTCAGTAAATCTGCGGGAAGGTCCATAATCATCATGATTTCCGAATGTGTGGCTCCCGAGGAATCCTCGTAATAGCTTGCGGACACCTTTGTCACTTTGATTTTTTTGGTAAACAAATCGCAGTAGGCAAGTATCGGAAGAATGGAGAGCATGCCTTTTAAGTCTTCAAAATTGTGAAGAAGAAGAAATCTCTTCAAATCGGCTTCTTTGGTACGTACATAGTCGTGATAAATGCCTATGAGGTCACCGCCGGAGAACTGATCTTCTCTGGTGATGTTTAAAAACTTTTCTATGGTTTTTTGCTTGCAGTTTTCAAGCTTTAAGAAGTTTTTGTAAGGAGAAATTCTTCTGTAAACATCAATTCCGACATAAGTGTCAAAATCATAACTAAGGGAAAACTCACGACTTTTTGCGGTAAGATAAGGAATATCAAAGTTGTTACCGTTGTAGTGAATCAATACCTTAAAGCCCTCGGCAAAATTGAAAAACTCCTCAACAATGGTTTCTTCGTCGGAATATTCGTCAGCAAAAAACTGTCTTGATTTCCAGCCATGGTCGTAGTAGAGGCATCCCACAAGATAAAGTTTTGACGTTCTGGCTGTAAAGCCTGTGGTTTCAATGTCTATAAAAAGAATCTGCTCTAAGGGAGCAATGGATTCAAGTGGATAAAAAACCTTAATGTCATCAATATTCTCGTCTATAATCTGCATTTTTTTCTCCTTGTGACAAGCGTAAAAACATATTAAGACTTTTCTCTGACATTTTACCATTTTTGCGTGTTTTGTTCAACAATATTCGTTTTGACACAGACGCCAAAAAATAGTATATTAATAAGGTATGATGGCGTGAAAAAACAAGGGTTTTTGCGTCTTCGTGCTAATAATGAGAAGGTTGGGTATTAAAGATGGCAAAACTTACGTTTAGCGGTGGAATACATCCCTACGACGGCAAGGAAATGTCCAAGGATATTCCCATAAAAGAGGTATATCCCGTAAGCGATTTGGTCTATCCGTTGTCTCAGCACATCGGTGCACCCGCAAAGGCCATAGTGGCCAAAGGCGACCATGTACTGGCCGGTCAGAAGATTGCCGAAGCCGACGGCTTTGTTTCTTCGCCGATTTATGCATCGGTATCGGGAACCGTCAAGGCAATTGAAGAAAGAAGGGTGGTCACCGGTAACAATGCCATGTCCATCGTTATTGAGAATGATGGTTTATATGATTCTGTAGAACCTTGGGAGGTAAAGCCTCTTGAGGAAATGTCTAATGAGGAAATCATCAATCGTGTCCGTGAAGCCGGTATCGTCGGCATGGGCGGTGCGGGATTTCCCACTCATGTCAAGCTTTCGGTCAAAGAACCTGCCAAAATCGATTATGTAATCGTTAACGGAGCCGAGTGTGAGCCTTATCTTACCAGCGACTACCGCAAGATGGTGGAAGAGCCCGAGAAGCTTATCGACGGTTTGAGAGTTTATTTAAAACTGTTTCCGTATTCTCTCGGAATAATTGCAATTGAAGACAATAAGCCGGACTGCATCAAGGTATTTAAGGCCCTTACCAAGGACGAGCCCCGCATTACCGTTAAGGCGCTTCGTACCAAGTATCCTCAGGGCTCCGAGCGTCAGCTTATTTACGCCGTAACCGGTCGTGAGATTAACTCCAGATTACTTCCCGCTGACGTAGGCTGCGTAGTCAATAACGTTGATACGGTTATTTCGGTTCGCAGGGCCATTTACGACGGTATGCCGCTTATGCATCGTATCGTAACGGTTACCGGTAACTGCATTAAGAATCCCCGCAACTTTAAGGTTCTGACAGGAACGTCATATGCGGACCTTGTGCCCGAAGCCGGCGGATTCAAGAAAGAACCGGTTAAGATTATTTCCGGCGGCCCCATGATGGGCTTTTGCATATTTGATTTAAACGTGCCCGTTACCAAGACGGCATCGGCACTTCTTTGTTTGTCAAGAGACGACATCAGTCGCATGGAGCCTTCCGCATGTATCAACTGCGGTCAGTGCGTTGAGGTTTGTCCCAGTCGCCTGATTCCAAAGCTTTTATCGGACCATGCGGCGAATTTCAACGAAGAGGAGTTCTTAAGCAACCACGGACTCGAATGCGTGGAATGCGGCTGCTGCAGCTTTATCTGCCCCGCCAAAAGACCTCTTTGTCAGAACATTAAATCTCTCAGAAAGATATGTCTTTCCAAGAAGAAAAAGTAGGAGGAAAAAACTTTGGATAAGTTATATAACGTATCATCCAATCCCCATATCCGCTCCAAAGTAACCACCTCCGGACTCATGTTCTGTGTTATTGTGGCTTTACTTCCCGCTGCGGGATTCGGTATTTTCAGATTCGGACTTAATGCCCTTTTGCTTATTGCGGTTACCGTTGCATCTGCGGTTCTGTCCGAGTTTTTATTCAATCTCATTACCAAAAGAAAGCAGACTTTAGGCGACTTTTCCGCTATAGTAACGGGTCTTTTGCTGGCTTTGAACCTTCCGCCGGCAGCGCCCTGGTGGATCGGTGTCGTAGGCGGTTTCTTTGCCATAGTTGTGGTTAAGATGCTTTTTGGCGGACTTGGCCAGAACTTCATGAACCCTGCCCTCGGTGCCAGATGCTTTCTTGTAATTTCTTTTGCATCCATTATGACCAATTTTGCCGTGGACGGCGTATCCGAGGCTACTCCCCTTGCAAGACTCAAGGCGGGAGAGGTAGTTGACATTGTTGCCATGGCCAGAGGTAACATACCCGGTACCATCGGTGAGATAAGTGTCATTGCTATATTAATCGGTGCCTGCTTCTTAATTCTTATGGGAGTAATCGATATTCTTATTCCCGGAGCATACATCGTTTCATTTGTGATTTTCCTGGTTATTTTCTCGGGAAAGGGTTTTGACACCACATACATTGCGGCTCATTTATCGGGCGGCGGTCTTATGCTCGGCGCTTTCTTTATGGCCACGGACTATGTCACGAGACCCATCACCAAGACGGGACAGCTCATTTACGGCGCCTTTCTGGGCATACTGACAGGTATCTTCAGATTGTTCGGTCCTTCGGCCGAGGGTGTTTCCTTTGCGATTATAATCGGTAACCTCTTGGTTCCCTTAATCGATATGTTCACCAAACCTCGTTTCTTTGGCAAAGGAGGTGTGCGTAACAATGAGTGATGAATTCAAATCCATGAAAAGCATAGAAATGGCTGAGAAAAAGAACAGGGGCAACTCTAAGGATATTAAAGAACTTATCGTAAATACCCTTATAATGCTTGCCATTGCTTTGGTAGCGGGAGGCGTTTTAGGCTTTGTGCACGAACTTACCAAAGAGCCCATAGCAGCCATGGCAGCCAAAGAAAAACAGGCGGCCAACCGCAAAGTATTCTTAAGCGCCTCGGACTTTTCCGACACTATCCTTGACAAATCCGCTGATATCAGCGAGTTTAAGGCGCTTTACCCCGGAGTGGACATTACCGACTGTATTGAAGCTCTGGATGAAAACGGTGCGGTAGCGGGATATGTGCTTGAAGTTACTTCCCATGAAGGCTACGGCGGAGATATTGTATTCAGCGCAGGTATTGCAAATGACGGTACCTTAAACGGAATCTTTATAACATCCATTTCCGAGACTGCGGGTCTTGGCATGAGAGCCCCTGAGGTTTTGGTGCCGCAGTTTACCGCTCAGAATGTTGAAGTTTTTGAAGTGGTTAAGGGTACAGGCACCACGGATGCTCAGATTGATGCAATATCCGGTGCCACCATTACATCCAAAGCGGTTACAAACGGCGTAAATGCGGCTTTGGAATATTTCAGATTATATTTGAACGGAGGTGAGGGACATGAATCATGAAACAGATGAAAGAGAATCCCTGATCTCTGAACTTTCCGAGAGATTTTTAAACGGTGTTTTCAAGGAAAATCCCACATTTGTGCTGTTGCTTGGCATGTGCCCTACACTTGCGGTTACTACCAGCGCGGCCAACGGTCTTGGTATGGGTATCACCACTTTGGTGGTTCTTGCCATGAGTAACCTATTTATTTCGCTTTTAAGAAAGGTTATTCCCGACAAAATCAGAATCCCTGCGTTTATCGTTATCATTGCTTCCTTTGTTACCATGGTGGAGCTTCTTTTGAACGCTTATTTGCCGGGACTTTACAAGAACCTGGGACTTTATATTCCGCTTATAGTTGTTAACTGTATTATCCTTGGTCGTGCCGAGGCATATGCATATTCACATTCACCGTTACTGTCACTTTTTGACGGCCTCGGCATGGGTACCGGTTTTACACTGGCACTTACCATCATCGGTGCGGTGCGCGAACTCTTAGGTACCGGCAGCATTTTCGACTTTCGCATTATGCCCAAGGGATATGTGCCCGTAAGCATTTTCATCATGGCTCCCGGCGCTTTCTTTGTACTGGCTCTTCTTACCGCCATTCAGAACAAGATTAAAGAAATCGGCGAAAGAAAGGGCAAAGACATGTCCAAGATTCAGTCGGGCTGCGGTCATGACTGCCTTAACTGTAATCTTGAGTGCGCCACACCTGACATAAAGGCTGCGGCTTTAAAGACTTCAGAGTCCGAGTCTTCGGAGACTGACGGAGAAGACAGTACCGCGGAATCGGAAGATAAGCCCGTTAAGAACAAAAAAGACAAAAAAACCAAATCACGTGACAAAAAGCGTGACAGAAAAGATAAAAAGGTCAAGGAACCGGTTGCGGAGAATGTCACAGAAGACACAGCTCCCGAAATACCTCAGGAAGAGCCTTCCGAGGAACCGGTTAAGGCAACCGAGCCCGAACCTGCCCCTAAAGTTAAACCTTCAGAGCCTGAGGTTACCGAACCTGCAGCGGAAGAGAAGCCCGAGACTGTTTCGGAACCTGCCACTGCGCCTGAGGCCGTTGAGGCTACCGTAGCGGAAGAGCCCTCGAAAGAATCGGAGACTCCCGCAACAGACGCAGAAGACGAACTTGAATTCCTTGATTTTTCAGACCTTAAAAAGGCCATCAAATCAGGCTCCAAGGACGGTAAAAAACCTGTACGCAAGAAAGCGTCCCTCGAGAAAGCCAAGGCCATGCTTGAGAAGGCCGAAGAATCTTTAAAGGAGGAGCAGCATGATTAGGAATCTTATAGTATTGTCACTTGGTTCTGCTTTAATCAATAACGTTGTGCTGAGCCAGTTTTTGGGCCTTTGTCCATTCCTTGGCGTATCCAAAAAGGTTAAGACCGCTCTCGGTATGGGTACCGCGGTTATTTTCGTAATAACGCTTGCCAGCATAGTTACGGGTCTTATTTACAAAGGGCTTTTGGTTACCTTTGATCTGACCTACCTTAAGACCATTGTATTTATTCTTGTAATTGCGGCTCTTGTACAGTTTGTGGAAATGTTCCTAAAGAGGTTTATTCCTTCTTTGTACAGTGCTCTGGGTGTATACCTGCCCCTTATTACCACCAACTGTGCAGTTCTTGGCATCGCAATTACCAACGTCCAGAAGGATTACTCCCTGCTTGAGGGCACCGTTAACGGATTTGCCACAAGCGTGGGCTTTACCATAGCCATTGTTATTCTGGCAGGTATTCGTGAGAAAATGCAGTACAACGACATTCCTAAAGCCTTCAGAGGCATGCCCATAGTTCTGGTTTCCGCCGGACTTATGGCTATTGCATTCTGTGGTTTTGCGGGACTTTTATAGGAGGTGCTTCGTGAACGTCTCAGCGATTTTAACGCCCCTCATTTTGATGCTCGGCCTCGGATTATTTGTAGGCGTGTTCTTGGGAATAGCCGGCATAGCATTTAAGGTTAAGGTGGATGAAAAAGAAGAAGCGATTTTAAAGGCACTTCCCGGCAACAACTGCGGCGGATGCGGCTATCCCGGATGCGCGGGCCTTGCGGCTGCCATAGCCAAGGGCGAAGCTCCCGTGAATCAATGCCCCGTAGGCGGCGAACCGGTTGCGGATGAAATAGCTGCCATAATGGGCACCACAGCGGAGAAGACCGAAAAAATGGTGGCCTTTGTGGCATGTAAAGCCCATTGCGCCGACATGACCATGGACTATGACTATTACGGAGTGGAAGACTGCAGAATGTTAAGCTTTGTGCCTAACGGCGGTCCCAAGTCCTGTAATGACGGATGTCTTGGTTTCGGCACCTGCATGAAGACCTGTCCCTTTGACGCCATCCATGTAGTGGACGGAGTTGCGGTTGTGGACAGAGACAAATGTAAAGCCTGCGGCAAATGTATCGAAGTCTGCCCCAAGCACCTTATTTCGCTGGTGCCTTACAGCGCTCAGTATGCGGTTGCATGTTCTTCCAAACAGAAGGGTCCCGTTACCATGAAGCAGTGTAAAGTGGGCTGTATCGGCTGCGGTATCTGTGTCAAGAACTGTCCTCTCGAGGCGGTTAAGGTGGAGAACTTCAATGCTACTATCGACTACAGTATCTGTCAGAACTGCGGCACATGTGCCGAGAAATGTCCCAGAAAGACCATTACAGCTCAGTATTGATTAACGGAGAGATATGAAGCTTAACGAATACGATGACAACGGAAGCGGTAAAATAGGCCACGGAGCTGCAGTACTTGCAGCTCTGCTTATTGTGTCCGTTTTAGTCATTGTACTTGCTGCCAATAAAGATTATTTAAAGAGACGGTTTGGGTCTGCATCTTCAGGCTCGGGGACCGTCTCTTCAGTTTCTTTTGAGGACCACGCTTCCGATTCGGTATCGCTTACTTCTGAGGTATATGTTTCCGACTTAAGCTTTTATAAGGATTTTGAATCCAAGACTTCCGACAGCAATGAAACCGATACTTCCGAGACTGCGTCCGATGCTTCTGCGACTGCGTCCGTGCAGGAGACACTTACCGAGGAAAATGACGGCAAGCACACTCTTATCACCAATCTTGACGGTACCACCGAGTGGGCGGTTATAAGTCCTCATATTCCCAAGTGTGACTACGATTACACCAATCTTTTCAATCAGTCCGGCCGTCTTAAATACTTTGAAGACGATAAGTGTACCAGTTTCTTTGGCATAGATGTATCCAAGGAGCAGAATTATATAGATTTTAACAAGGTCAAAAAAGACGGGGTTTCTTTTGTCATGGTAAGGCTCGGGTCCAGAGGCTACCAGACGGGACAGTTATCCGTAGACGATTATTTCCGCGACAATGTGAAAAGGGCCAATGACGCGGGACTTGATGTGGGCGTATATTTTATGTCCCAGGCAGTTACGGAAGATGAGGCAAGAGAAGAGGCCAAATACGTTCTCGACAACATTCTGGGTTACAGAATTACTTATCCCATTGCCCTTGTGATGCAGCCGGTCAAAAACGACACCGCCAGAGCGGATGCCCTTTCAAAGGCCGACAGAACCACCGTTATGAGAGCATTTTTAAAAGAAATCAAGGACAAAGGCTATATACCGATTATTTACGGCACAAAGCGCTCGCTCTTTAAAGACATCGATCTGGTAAAAGTAGTGGGAGACTATGAGATATGGCTGTCAGACACGGGATCGGATTACCCCGATTATCCCTACAGATACTCCATGTGGCAGTACGACTTAAAGGGTGACGTGGAAGGAGTATCCGGGGACGTTAACTTTAACATAAGCTTTGTGGACTACGCCTTAAAGTGAGGCCTTAAGATTCAGTATTGTGTCAGAAATCTTCACGCGGCTGTATATTTCCGCATATTCTTTGTTGGTGCAGTCGTCGATATAGTTTTGCATAAATGCTTTTTTAAAACCGTTTTTTATAAGAATGTCCGCCGCCTTGTTGTATGCAACGGCGGCTTCTTTTTCGCTTGAATATTTGCCTATTACGTAATTGGAACGTACGTGAATGGTGGCTTTGTATATTTTCTTTAAGTTCTTCTCCGTAACGGTAACGCCGTGATATCTGTTGATTATCTTTAAATTCTCACGTCTGAAGTCGAGGGAATCGGAATTTACAAAAATAAAATCTCTTCCTTCAACGGCAAAACTCTTGATTCCGTAGCGTTCTTTGACCGAGGTCTGCATGCCGAACTCTGAGACAAAATAATGATTGCCTCTGCACATAATCTTGTGCTGGGAAAAGAAGAATAAATCGTCCATATCAAATTTTAACTCTTCAAAAGGAGAGTAGAAGTAGGAAAAATCACGTTTTCTGATATAGATGGGATTGGAAAAATAAAGATGATTGTCCCTTAAATTAATAAGGGATACATATTTGTCGTATTTAATGGGATAGCTTTCGGAGTAATTGTAACAGGAATAGAGCTTGTTTCTTAGTATTTCTTTGGCAAGAGAATAAGCGGCGGAGGCCTGAATCTCGGTATCGTAGCTTCCGAGACTTATGTGCTTGCCGTCGAGGGTAATGGATGCTCTGTAGTTTTTTTCACCGTTCTTCTTTTTATCGATGTAAACTCCGGGTAACATGGCTAAACCTCTTAAATGTATATATATAAATTATCGCATAATTTTGACGGAATGGAAAGCGAAGAGAAATTATTAAAAAAATATAAACAAACCTATTGATTATTCAGTCTCATTGGAATAAAATGGATTTAACGTTTTAACATATTAACGTACAAAAGGGTGTGGGGATATGAAGTATAAGTGCATAAAAGGCGCAGAAGAACAAGTTGACGTTTTACAAAAGGACTACGAATCCGCAGCTAAATTCGGGATTTTAAGTCTTGGAAACAGTCATCTTTTTTTTCGCAAATTTTTTAAAACCTATTACATTTCGTATTCCGACTTAAACGCAGCCTTTCGTCGCGTTTACATGATGAGCGGCAAGAAGAATTCAGTGGCCATGGAGTATCTGGTACTTGTGTCCGAAGGCACGGAAATAGCAACAATCGGCCTTCCCGGCACCGCCAAGGCCAAAGAAATCATAGAAACAATCAAAGAAAAGGCTCCCCATATCGACACCGTTTACAAAGGGGAAGCAGTGTAGAAATGACCAAAGAAGAGAAGCTTGAAAGCGTACTTAAGTCTTATACGCGATATTACAATATAAAGAGAGAAGAAGTTGAGCCGCCTTTTGATGCGGAGGCCGAATTTATTTCTCACAACGAACAGTACATACTTGTTAAATCCGCCAAAATAGCGGAAATCGATTCCAACGAATTTGTATATTTCAAGTCGGTAGACAGACTGACTGAAGAAACCCTGACAGAACTTGACAAAACAGCCTGGGAGAGAGGCTTATCGAAAGTCAATCCCGGCCCCGGTCACAGAAATTCGGATGTTTCTTTAATCATCATTGCCGACAAAATCGACGAGGATGCTTTTAAACTCGCAAGGAAACTCAAACACTCCAAATCCTATCTTTTTACCTTTCACGGATGGAGCAATTACAAACTGATTGCTATTGATCTTTCAGACAATCGTACGACCTATAACCGCCAGGGCCGTATACTTAAAAAGATCATTAACAATAAATAATTTTTATAAGTTAAAGGAGACGAAAATGACTGCATTATTAATTATTCTTGCGGCTGTTGTTTTGCTCGTAATCGGCTATGTATTCTATGGCTCATATCTTGCAAAACAGTGGGGCATCGATCCCGGCAGAAAGACACCCGCATTGGAAAAAGAAGACGGAGTTGACTACGTTGCTGCAAAACCCGCAGTACTTATGGGTCACCATTTTTCTTCCATCGCAGGCGCAGGCCCCATCAACGGACCTATTCAGGCTTCAGTGTTTGGCTGGGTTCCCGTATTTCTTTGGTGTGTTATCGGTGGTATCTTCTTTGGCGGTCTTCAGGACTTCGGTTCGCTCTTTGCATCCGTTCGTCATGATGGCAAATCCGTCGGTGAGATCATCAAAGACTCTATGGGTTCAAAAGCCAAAAAGCTCTTTATTGTGTTTGCTTTACTTGTTTTAATCCTTGTTATCGCATCCTTCGTTAACGTTGTTGCCGCTACATTCGCAACGGCTGCAGATGCGCCCAAGACCCTCGGATTTGTTGCAAATCCCACAGGTACACAGACTACCGCTATTATTTCTATCTTGTTTGTTGTACTTGCTATTATCTTTGGTATTCTTACCAACAAGTGCGGTATGAAGACACTTCCCGCTACCTTCATCGGTATCGCAGGTATCGTTATCGCAGTTGTGGTAGGTCTTAACTTTGGTTTTGCCATGACCCGTACAGCATGGATTGTCGTAATCGGTGTTTACATTGCCGTTGCTTCCTTAATCCCCGTATGGATTATGTTACAGCCCAGAGACTACCTTTCCAGCTTCCTTCTTTATGCAATGATGATTGTTGCAATTGTAGGTATCGTGGTTTGTGCTTTCTCCGGAAAGGCTACCTTCCAGATTCCCGCATTCACAGGCTGGTCTAACGGTCTCGGAAGCTTATTCCCTGCATTGTTCATTACAGTTGCCTGCGGCGCATGCTCCGGTTTCCACTCACTTATTTCCACCGGTACATCCAGTAAGCAGCTTGACAACGAAAAGAACGCTAAGGCTATCGGCTACGGCTCAATGCTTATTGAATCCGCACTCGGTATCATCGCTCTTATCGCTGTAGGTATGATTTTTGACAAGTACACCGCAAAAGAACTCGGTACTTCCCCTGCCAACTACTTCGCAGCAGGTATCGCTACAATGTTCTCCAACGTTGATACTTCTTCCGTATACAAGACTATCTATGCATTACTTACACTTGCTGTTTCCGTATTTGCACTTACCAGTCTTGATACCGGTACCAGACTTTCACGTTTCATGTTCTCCGAGCTTTTCTTAAAGGACGAAGAGAACACATGGAAGGATGCCAAGGGCGTAAGAAAGATTCTTGCTCATCCTTTGTTCGGCACAACATTCATGGTTATCATCGGCTGCGTACTCGGCGGATTAAGCCTTTCCCAGATTTGGGGACTTTTCGGCGCTGCCAACCAGCTCCTTGCAGGTATCGCTCTTATGGCAGTTGCTGCATGGCTCGGTGAAGTAGGTAAGAACAACAAGATGTTCTTTATCCCCATGATCTTCATGCTTGCCGCAACACTTACATACCTTGCTATGAAGGTTATCAGCATCTGCAAGCTTATCGGCGGCTTAGTACCCGACAAGACAGCTATGTGGGGCGACTGGTTCCAGCTTGTATTTGCGGCTGCAATGTTCGTTCTTGCCATCATCCTCATCATTCAGGGTGTAGGCACCTTCAGCAAACAGGCTAAAGCTAAAAAATAATAGGTAAAATTGCCCAAAGAACCCTTCGGATTTCCCGAAGGGTTTTTTGCTTTGGCACTTGAACTTGACAGCATTTTCGGTTACTCTTAAAAGAGCCATATTTATAAATATTTCGAGGAGAATCATACATGTTTTATACAAGCACCAGAGATAACTCCATTAAACTTACGGCATCAGAAGCCGTTTTGAAGGGACTTTCCGACGACGGAGGACTGTTCGTCCCAAGCGAAATTCCTTCTTTGTCCAAATCTCTTAAAGAGATAAGCGAAATGGATTACAAAGAAACCGCTTATACGGTTATGAAAGACTTCCTCTTTGACTACACCGAGGAAGAGTTAAGAAGCTGCATCGACAAAGCCTACGATGCCAAATTTGACACAGAAGAAATCGCCCCCCTCGTTGAAGCGGAAGGGGTTTATTATCTTGAATTATTCCATGGCAAGACCATAGCCTTCAAGGACATGGCCCTTTCTATTTTGCCTCATTTACTCACCACAGCAGCCAAGAAAAATAAATCCGACAAAGAAATCGTTATTCTTACAGCCACCAGCGGCGATACAGGTAAAGCAGCCCTTGCGGGTTTTGCGGGCGTGCCCGGCACCAGAATCATCGTTTTTTATCCCAAGGGAGGCGTTTCCAAGGTTCAGGAGCTTCAGATGGTTACCCAGAAGGAATCCAACACCAAGGTTATAGGCGTTAAGGGTAATTTCGACGACTGCCAGAGCAAGGTCAAGGAACTTTTTAACGATTCCGCACTCAAAGAGCAGATGGCTGCCGCAGGATTTCAGTTCTCCAGTGCCAATTCCATCAACATCGGAAGACTGGTTCCCCAGATAGCATATTATGTGTATGCATACGGTAAGCTTTTAAAAGAAGGCCGCATTACAGACGGCGAGAAGATTAACATCTGTGTACCCACAGGTAACTTCGGTAACATCCTGGCCGCCTTCTATGCGAAAAACATGGGCCTTCCCGTTAACAAGCTTATCTGTGCATCCAATGACAATAAAGTTTTGTTCGACTTCTTCAAAGAAGGCGTTTACGACAAAAACCGTGAGTTTATTCTTACGGATTCGCCTTCCATGGACATCCTTATTTCGTCCAATCTCGAGCGTCTTATTTACCTTTGCATCGGCTGCGACGACAAGGCCAATAAATCCCTTATGGAGCATTTAAAGACCGACGGCGTATACAGCATTAAGGAGAGTTTCGGTAAGGTTAAAGACCAGTTCGTGGGCGAATATGCCGACTGGGCCGATTCAAGCGCCAAGATTAAGTCTCTTTATGAGAAGACCGGCTACGTAATCGATACCCACACCGCTGTTGCAGCAGCGTCATACGACAAATACGTAAAGGCTACCGGCGATACCACCAAGACTGTTATTGCCTCCACCGCAAGTCCCTTTAAGTTTGCCCGTTCCGTTATGAAGGCAATCGACCCTGTTTATGCGGGAGAAGAAGATTTTAAACTTATAGACATTCTTTCAAAGACCGCCAATGTTGAGATTCCGGGTGCCATCAACGAAATCCGCACATCACCCGTGGTTCACGATACGGTTGTTGAGATTTCCGACATGAAAAAGGCAGTCATGGACAATATAGGTATTTAAGAGGTTAATTGTGAAAGTAAAAAAACAGATTCTTATTGTTGACGACGTCACCACGAATCTAAAGTGTTTAGGGGAAATTTTAAAGGACAATTATTCGCTTTCCATGGCCAAGTCCGGCGAGCAGGCTATTTCCATGCTCTCCAAAGTCAAACCGGATCTGGTGCTTCTTGATGTAAAGATGCCCGGCATGGACGGCTACGAAACCTTTAAAGAAATAAAGAATATCAAAGGCTTTGAAGACATACCCATCATTTTCCTTACCGCAGATACGGAGAATGAAAGTGAGTTAAGAGGCCTTCGTCTGGGCGCCTGCGATTTTATCAGAAAGCCCTACGAGCCCGAAGTTATGGTGGGAAGAATCGAGCGCGTTCTTTTGCAGGAAGAGAAGAACCGTGAGATCAGAAGAGCGGCGCTTAAGGACTCTCTTACGGGACTTTGGAACCGTAACTATATGCAGACTTTTATAGACAGTCTTTCGCCTGAAGATACGGGTACTTTTCTCATTATGGACCTTGATAACTTCAAGGGTATTAATGACAAATACGGTCATGTGGTGGGAGATGAAGCTCTGATTGCTTTTGCCGATACTTTGTGCAGGTTTGTTCACAAGGACGACGTAGTGGCAAGACTTGGTGGCGACGAGTTTGCTGTATTTTTAATGAACTGCCACGGCCGTAAGCTTCTTGAAGACAGAGTGGCTTCCCTTATCAAGGAAGTGGAGAAAGAACTTGGAATCGTTAAAAACGATGATTCCGCAAGCTCCGTATCCATAGGCGTTTCCGCTTACCCCTTTGACGGCAAGAATTTTATAGAGTTATACAATAACGCGGACAAGGCACTTTATTATGTCAAAAACAACGGTAAGTCGGGATTTCATTTCTACGACGCCGGTGAGAATTATTCTTTTCTTAAAAGCGACGACCGTGAATTCATAGATTTGTCCGACTTGATGGGAGTTATGGAAGACGACCCCGATGAAGAAGGACCTTTCAGCGTAGAGTACAACGGTTTTAAGAACATATACAGATTTTTAAAGAGATACGTATCCAGAACTTCCGGAAGGGTGCAGCTTATTCTTTTTACCCTTAAGGACCTGACCAGACAGACTCTTACGGACAAAAGCGAAACCGTTAAGGCCATGCGTACCCTTGAAAAATGCGTACACGGCGCTCTTCGCAAAAACGACGTGGCCGCCAAATATGCGGACAATCAATACATTGTGGTACTTGTGGATGCGGATTCGAGCAACAGAGAGATTGCTCTTGGCAGAATTCTTGAGAACTGGAATGTCAACAATCAGAATCAGAACATTCTTTTGAAATACGATATGGAAGAAATGACAGGAGAAAGGGAAACGGGGAACTGATGACAGCAATTACGATTTTTATATTTGCATGGGGTATATATCTTATTTATATGACCGTTAAGATGAAGGCAAGCGGCGTGATTCCCAGACAGATGCTCAGCAACAAGATTAATCTTGACAGAGCCAGGGACATTCCGGGCTACATCAATCATATGTATAAGATGAATATGATTTTCGGGATTTTAATCTGTGTTTTAAGCGGAGTACTCATATACGAGAATTTCCGCCCCATCAACGAATGGGTACACATCGCAGCCAATGCCGGCTACCTTGTGGGACTTGTAGTGTATGCGGTTATTACGATTAAGGCTCAGAATAAATATTTAATTTAGTTTTTAAAAAGAGAAGAGATAAAGGAGGATCAACATTATGACCAAACAGGAACTTTACAGTCATGTAGATCACACACAGTTAAAGGCATTTGCCACATGGGAGGATATCGTTAAGCTTTGCGACGAAGCGGTTAAATACAAGACAGCTTCCGTATGCGTACCCCCCTGTTATATTAAGAGAATTCACGACAAATACGGCAAGGATTTCAATATTTGTACCGTTATCGGATTTCCTCTCGGCTACAGCGTAACCGCAGCCAAGGTTGTGGAAGCCAAAGAAGCCATTAAAGACGGCGCCAATGAAGTTGACATGGTTATTAACATTAACGATGCCAAAAACGGCGACTTTGACAAGATTGAAGAAGAAATCAAAGAAATCAAGAAGGCTTGCGGCGATAAGATTTTAAAGGTTATCATCGAAACCTGCTACCTTACCGACGAAGAAAAGATTAAGCTTTGCGGCTGCGTAACCCGTGCCAAGGCCGAATATATCAAGACATCCACCGGTTTTGGTACCGGCGGAGCTACCTTTGACGACGTTAAGCTCTTCAAAGAACATGTAGGCCCCGATGTCAAGATTAAGGCTGCAGGCGGCATCCGTACCAAAGAAGATATGGAAACCTTCTTAAGCCTCGGCGCAGACAGACTCGGCACTTCAAGCGCAATTTCTATTTTGGAGGCGTAATTTAAATGAGTTCCGTTGCAGACAGAATTTCCCTTCTTCGTGCCAAAATGGCCGAAGTGGGTGCCGACTGGTATTTTTGCACCAGCGACGATTTTCACGGCTCCGAATATGTGGCCGATTATTACAAGGTAAGAGAGTATTATACAGGTTTTACCGGCGAGAACGCCTTTCTTTTGCTAAATAAGGACGTTGCCAAAATGTGGACCGACGGAAGATTCTTTATCCAGGCGGAAAGAGAACTTGCAGGCTCCGGCGTAGACCTTATGCGCATGGCGGAAAAAGGAGTTCCCACCATAGGTGAGTTCCTTCGTGCCAATTTTAAGGCGGGCGAGACCCTTAATTTTGACGGTCGTGCTTTAAAAACGGCGCTCGGACAGGAATTATCCAAAATCGTTGAAAAAATCGGCGGACATATTTCCTGCGATACCGACATTGCGGGAGATTTATGGGAGAACCGTCCCGCCCTTCCTTCTTCCAAGATTTTTATTTTAAGTGAAGAAGTTACAGGCGAGGGTGTTTCCTCCAAACTTAAGCGTATCAGAGAGAAGATGGAAGAGTACGGTACAAAGGCTCATTTCCTTACCTCTCTTGACGATATCATGTGGATTACCAACCTTCGTGCAGACGATATCGAATGTAATCCCGTGGCTCTTTCTTATATGTACATTACTCTAAACGACGCTGTTTTGTTCTTACAGGACAGCGAAGCCACAGCAGAGGTTAAGGACTATCTTGCTTCTTTTGGCATTTCCGTTAAGAAATACGAGGATGTATTTGAATTTATCGGTAATGTAACTCCCGACGGGGACGTATTACTTGATTTAAATAAGGCCAATTACCTTTCCTTCCTTACTTTCAGCAAGAAGGTTAACGTTGTTGACGCACCCAATCCGTCCACACTTATGAAGGCGGTCAAGAACGAAACCGAGATAAGACGTCTCAAGGAAGCCTACATCGAGGATTCCGTATGCGTATCCAAGTTCCAGTACTGGCTCAAGAAAAACATCGGCAAGATTGAGATTACCGAGCTTACGGCGGCAGATTACATCGACAACCTTCGTAAGAACGTTGAAGGCTTTATAGAGCTTTCTTTCCCCACCATAAGCGGATACGGTCCCAATGCGGCTATGATGCATTACAGTGCCACACCCGAGAGCTACAGCGTTGTTAAGCCCGAAGGAATGCTCTTAATCGATTCCGGCGGACAGTATATGAAGGGCACTACCGATGTTACCCGTACTTTTGCCTGCGGACCCGTTACCGATGAGATGAAGCTTCATTACTCAAAGACTGCTTCGGGTATGCTTGCTTTGGCCGATGCGAAGTTTTTGTACGGCTGTACCGGCAAAAACGTGGATATTCTTGCAAGACTTCCTCTTTGGGAGCTTGGTATCGACTACAAGTGCGGCACAGGTCACGGCGTAGGATATATTCTTAACGTTCATGAGGGACCTCACAACATCAGATGGAGATTTGCTCAGGGCGCTGCGGAAGCCGTTTTGGAAGAGGGCATGATAGTAAGTGACGAGCCCGGCGTATACGTAGGCGGCAGTCACGGTATCAGAATCGAGAACATTATTCTTTGCAAAAAGGATGTTGAAAACGGAGACGGTCAGTTCATGAGATTTGAGCATCTTACTTATGCTCCCCTGGACAAAGACCTTCTTGACAAAAAATACCTCTCCGAAAAGGACGTGGAACGTATCAACGCATACCACAAAGATGTATATGAGAAGACAGCATCTTATTTTGAAGGAGATGAGCTTGAGTGGCTCAAAGGAGCATGTGCTCCCATGTAAAGGTGCGTGAATATTTTAATTATTTTTTATTGATTTTGTAATTGTCATTTATTATAATATTCACCGTGTGAACTTAGTAACAAAATTATTTTTATATAAGGAGAATCAATATGGCAAAAATCGATTTAACTCAGATCGGTATTACCGGTACCACCGAAATCGTGTACAACCCTTCTTACGAGCTTTTGTTTGAAGAAGAGACCAAAGCCGGTCTTACAGGTTTCGAAGTAGGTCAGGTTACCGAACTTGATACCGTTAACGTTATGACAGGTATCTACACCGGACGTTCACCCAAAGACAAATACATTGTTATGGATGCTAACTCCAAAGACACCGTTTGGTGGACCACCGAGGAGTACAAGAACGACAACCATCCCATGAGCGAAGAAGTATGGGCAACCGTTAAGGATCTTGCTAAAAAGGAACTTTCCAATAAGAGACTTTTCGTAGTTGATGCTTTCTGTGGTGCAAACGCTGACACCCGTATGGCAGTTCGTTTCATCATGGAAGTTGCTTGGCAGGCTCACTTCGTTAAGAACATGTTCATCGTTCCCACAGCCGAAGAAGAAGCTAACTTCAAGCCTGACTTCACAGTTTACACAGCATCCAAGGCTAAAGTTGAGAACTTCAAGGAACTCGGCCTTAACTCCGAGACTTGCGTAGCATTCAACATCACTTCCAAAGAACAGGTTATTCTTAACACCTGGTACGGCGGCGAAATGAAGAAGGGTATGTTCTCTATGATGAACTACTTCCTTCCTCTTAAGGGCATCGCTTCCATGCACTGCTCCGCAAACACCGATATGGAAGGTAAGAACACAGCAATCTTCTTCGGTCTTTCAGGAACAGGTAAGACAACGCTTTCAACAGATCCCAAGCGTCTCCTTATCGGTGACGACGAGCACGGCTGGGATGACAACGGCGTATTCAACCTTGAAGGTGGTTGCTATGCTAAGGTTATCGGCCTTGATAAAGAGCATGAGCCTGACATCTACGGCGCAATCAAGAGAAACGCACTTCTTGAGAACGTTACCGTTGACGCAGCAGGTAAGATCGACTTCGATGATAAGAGCGTAACCGAGAACACTCGTGTTTCTTATCCTATCGATCATATCAAAAACATCGTTAAGAAGGTAAACAAGATCTCTGCAGGTCCTGAAGCTAAGAGCGTTATCTTCCTTTCGGCAGATGCATTCGGAGTACTTCCTCCTGTTTCAATCCTTACTCCCGAGCAGACACAGTACTACTTCTTAAGCGGTTTCACAGCTAAACTTGCAGGTACAGAGCGTGGTATTACCGAGCCTACACCTACTTTCTCAGCTTGCTTCGGTCAGGCATTCCTTGAACTTCATCCTACAAAGTACGGTGAAGAGCTTGTTAAGAAGATGAAGAAGTCAGGCGCTAAGGCATACCTTGTAAATACCGGTTGGAACGGAACAGGAAAGAGAATTTCCATTCCCGATACAAGAGGTATCATTGATGCAATCCTTGACGGATCCATCAACAACGCTCCTACCAAGAAGATTCCTTACTTCGACTTCGAAGTTCCTACAGAACTTAAGGGAGTTAACACAGGAATTCTTGATCCCAGAGATACATACGCTGATGCTTCCGAGTGGGAGACAAAGGCTAAAGATCTTGCTGAGAGATTCATCAAGAACTTCAAGAAGTATGAGACCAACGATGCAGGTAAGGCACTTGTTAAGGCAGGTCCCCAGCTTTAATCTTTGATTTAACGACCGGAAGCCTTATGGCTTCCGGTTTTTTCTTTCTACCAAAAAGCATGAAGAAGAATATAAGACTTGTAATTTCATACGACGGAACGAGATATTTCGGCTGGGAACATCAGCCGAACACCGATATGACGATCCAGGGTAAACTTGAGAACGTTGCATCTAAAATGCTGGATAAAGAAACCGAGATCATCGGTGCGGGGAGAACCGACGCAGGCGTGCATGCCAAGGGCATGGTCGCCAACTTTTTCGCGGATACGGATATGACCGAAGAAGAGATAAAGGATTATTTCAACAAATATCTTCCCGATGACATTTGCGTGGTAAGCGCTACTTTTGCGGGAGACCGTTTTCATTCAAGGTACAACGCTCTTGGCAAAACCTACAGATATACCTGTTACGTCGGAAAGGAAAAGCCTGTTTTTGACAGAAAGTATGTGTATGCTCTTGAAGCCTGTCCTGACATCGAAGCAATGAAAGAAGCAGCAAAGATACTTGTGGGTGAGCATGATTTTGCTTCTTTTTGTGCCAATCCCAAGATGAAAAAATCTACAGTCAGACTTGTTGATGAGATTGATATAGAAAGAAACAAGGACATTCTTACATTTACATATCACGGAACGGGCTTCTTGCAGCATATGGTAAGGATACTTACCGGCACACTTTTGGAAGTCGGATTTAACAGGATGTCCCCGAAGGATGTTGGGTCGATCATGGAAGCCAAGGACAGAAAACTGGCCGGACCCACAGCACCGGCACAGGGGTTATGTCTTATAAAAGTCGATTATTCTTGATTTTTCACGCAAAATTTCCTAAAAACGTGTGACATTTTAAAAAAATATTGCAAATTATCTGTTTATTTGATATAATCACCTTAACCTGAAGTGACGGAGTACCTGTTATTTTTGAACCTACAGTTACTTTAAACGGGATTCCTATATCTTTCATCCTATGTCAGGCCTCTATAAGTGGAAGACAGAAGTTGATTTGCGGTTACCCACCTGGCGTGTGAGCTAGGAGTCAAAAGGCAGGGACCTCATTTCGGGCCTTTTAAGAGGTGGCTGCGCCACCTTTTTTGTTGGAAAAGTATGAGAGAGAAAAAAGAAAAGTTCACAGAAAGTCGCTTTTTCAAAATTACAGTCGCATTCTTTGCGCAGATTCGCGAGGACAACATCAGTGCCTACGCCGCAAGCTGTGCTTTTTTCTTTTTCCTTTCTTTGGTACCGATGATAATCGTATTGCTTACGATTATTCCTTTTACGCCGATAAAAGAGGCCGATCTTATTGCAATACTGAAAACTCAGATGCCCACTACCCTCGGGAATCTTTTGATATCTCTTATCGCAGAGGCTTACAACAGGTCTTTCGGTGTATTGTCCATAGCGATCGTTGTGACGATCTGGTCTGCGGGCAAAGGCGTTAATGCACTTATTGACGGACTAAATGCAATCGAGCATGTAAAGGATAAAAGAAACAGTCTGTTGATGAGAATGTTTGCAAGTCTTTATACTTTGATATTCCTTGCTTCGATAATCGTTTTCCTTTTACTTATCGTTTACGGAAAACTGGCAAAAAATTTTCTTATAGGCAACTTCCCTAAACTTTCGGTCATATTCAATAAGCTTATATATTTCAGATCCGGTATTACGATCATACTGATGACCGTAGTGTTCATGGTTTTGTATGCTGTTCTTCCTTACGGAAAGAGAAAGATACGTATCCAGTTTCTCGGAGCTTTCCTTGCGGCATTTTTGTGGATGGCTTTTTCCTACGTCTTTTCATGGTATGTAGAAAATTTCGGGGCCTTCTCAATGTACGGAAGTTTAACCACCATTATGATACTTTGTTTCTGGCTTTATTTCTGTATGTTCTTTGTATTCATAGGAGCCAACATCAACAGATATTTCAGACCCATAATGCTCGTAATCGATAAGAAGTTTGCAGAAAGAAACGAAGTCAAATATCAGCCCGAAAGTTTGGACGATTAGTAAGAATACAAAATTTGTTTGACATAAATAAACACGGATTGTATAATCCTAAAGAAATAGAGATAATGGCTGTGAAGATGCGTAAGTAGTACTTGCATGGATTTACAGAGAGTCGTGTCACCGGCTGAAAGCACGATATGGATTGCATGATATGAATTTCAACATCGGAGCCTTCCTTTAAGGATGTATGCGCTGCATTAAAGCGCCCCGAGTGCGGAAAACTTGTTTTCCGAATATGGGTGGTACCGCGAAATCATTTCGTCCCATGACATTAGTCATGGGATTTTTTATTTTCATTTTAGGAGGTAGTTATGGCTGATTTAAACGAACTTGTGGAAAAACTCTCGGCGATCAGAACTTCTATCGAAGAAGACATTAAAAATGTTTCAAATTTCAAGGAAGCCTTTGAGTATCGTAAAGTGCTTATGGATTCCAAGACCGGTAAAGTCGGTTCTTTGATGCGTGAGATGGGTAAGATACCAAACGAGCTTAAAGCCGAATACGGTAAGAGAGTAAACGAACTTAAAAACTGGGCTCAGGGTGCGGTTGACGATCTTGAGAAGAAGTTTAAGGAAGCTGAACTTAATTTAAGATACGAGAAAGAAGCTGTTGACGTTACGCTTCCTTCAAAGAAGCATAAGATTGGAAATCTTCATCCCAATACCCAGGTAAGAAACCAGCTTGTGGATATTTTCGGTTCAATGGGATTTGATATTTTCGAAGGAAACGAGATCGAGACGGATTACTATAACTTTACGGCTTTGAATATTCCCGCAGATCATCCCGCAAGAGATATGCAGGATACATTTTATTTAAGTCCCGATTTCTTACTCAGGACTCAGACTTCATCGGGTCAGATACATGTTATGGAGGCACAGAAGCCCCCTATCAAGATCATTTCTCCCGGTAAAGTATTCCGTTCGGATGACGATGCAACTCACTCACCCATGTTCTCTCAGATGGAAGGTCTTGTTGTGGATAAGGGTATCACACTTTGTGACCTTAAAGGCATGCTGGACGTATTTGTTGAGAAGATCTTCGGTGACGGAACAAAGACAAGACTTCGTCCTTCGTACTTCCCCTTCACGGAGCCTTCCGTTGAGGTTGATGTAAGCTGTTTTGCTTGTCACGGAAAGGGCTGTAAACTCTGCAAGGGAACAGGATGGATAGAAGTTCTCGGAGCGGGAGTTGTAAACAAGAAGGTGCTTGAAGACTGCGGCATCGATTCAGATGTTTATTCGGGAATCGCTTTCGGTATCGGTATAGAACGTATTGCAATGCTTAAGTACGGTATCAACAACATTAAACTGTTGTTTGAATCGGACGTAAGAGTTCTTGACCAGATAGACGATTAAGAGTAGGAGGAAAGAAAAATGCTGGTACCTTTAAGTTGGTTAAAGGATTATGTAGATATAGATGTAACACCCGATGTGCTTGAGGAGAAACTTTTCTCATGCGGTTTCGAGGTGGAAGAAAAATATGAAGTCGGAAAAGACATTTCAAATGTCGTAGTAGGTCTTGTAAAGACATGTGAAGCAATACCTGAAACCCATCTTCATTTATGCACAGTAGATGCGGGTTCACACGGAACGTTCCAGGTTTGTTGCGGTGCCGACAATGTTGTGGCAGGCGGCAAGTTCCCTCTTGCTTTGGTAGGCGCCACCGTATATGCGACTGCAAAAGACCATAAGACGGTTGAAGGTGTCGCAACCATCAATGCAGGTAAACTCAGAGGATATGATTCCTTCGGTATGCTTTGCTCCGGCACCGAACTCGGCGTTAATGACGATATGTACGAAGGCGGAGATTACAACGGCCTTTTGGTGCTTCCCGCCGATGCGAATCCCGGCGATGATGTAAAGCCTATCCTCGGACTTGATGATTGGATCTTTGACGTTTCAATTACGGCAAACCGTCCCGATTGTCAGAGTATATTCGGCATTGCGAGAGAAGTAGCCGCAGTACTTGAGAAACCTTTAAAAGAGCCCGATCTTTCTTATACCGAAAGCGGTGAGACAATCGACTTCAAAGTAAGCGTTTCTGCACAGGATCTTTGCCCCAGATATATTGCTCATTACGTATCCGACGTAAAGATCGCAAAGTCTCCTCAGTGGATGAGAAGAAGATTGAATCTTGTGGGATGTTCCGCAATCTCAAATGTTGTAGATATCACAAACTACGTACTCAAAGAGCTGGGACAGCCGATGCATGCTTTTGACTATTCCTATCTTGAAGGAAACGAGATAAATGTAAGACGTGCAAACGAAGGTGAAAAGATCGTTACTCTTGATGAAAAAGAGTTTACCCTTACAAATGAAAACCTTGTTATCTGTGACGGCAAGAAACCTGTTGCCCTTGCGGGTATCATGGGCGGTCTCAATTCCGAGATTCTTGATACAACGAGTGCTGTCATGTTTGAGTGTGCAAAGTTCGCTCACGACAACATCCGTAAGAGTTCAAAGGCTTTGGGTCAGGTTTCCGATTCAAGTGCACGTTATTCAAAAGGCGTTGACGAATATACCACCGCAATGGCAATCAAGAGAGCTCTCCATTTGATTGAAGAACTTAATTGCGGAAAGGTTTCTTCTTACCATACAGACGTTAACAGCGGTAATTCCATCGAAAGAAAACGCCTCACCGTCAGCGTAAACAAAGTTAACGGTGTTCTCGGAATAAAAGTTCCGGACGAAGACATAGTAAGAATACTTAAAAACCTCAACTTTGAGCCTGCACTTAACGGTGACGAACTTACGCTCAATATCCCCGCATACAGAGTTGATATGGAAACATATCAGGATGTTGCCGAAGAAGTTATAAGAATGTACGGTTATGAGCATATCGTTCCCACATTTATTCCCACGGCAGAGGTAACCAGCGGCGGTTATAACCTTGCTCAGAGAACCGAACTTAAGATAAAGAGAGCACTTTGCGCACAGGGAGCAAACGAAGGTGTGCATTATTCCTTCTTCTCACCTTCCGACCTTGACCTTATAAAGGTAAGTGAAGACTCCGAACTCAGACATGCGATCAAGCTCATCAATCCCATCAACATCGATCTTTCTTTGATGAGAACGACACTTGCTCCTCAGATGATCCGTGCCATGGCACTTAACCAGAAGAGAGGCAATTTGGAGGGACGCATCTTCGAACTGGGGAACAGATTCATAGCAAAAGAACTTCCGTTAAAGGAATATCCCGACGAGAGAGAAACTATCTGTATCGGTGTGTTCGGTGAAGATGAAGACTTCTTCTCCCTTAAGGGAGTTGTGGAAGCCGTTGCTGATGCGTTGGACGTTTCTTTTGACTATACTGCATTCAAGAACACGTTCTTGCATCCATACAGATGTGCAAAGATTGAATGTAACGGTGAAGAGATCGGATACATGGGTCAGCTTAAGTATGAGATCATTGACGAACTCGATATGAGAGTTAACTCTTTTGTTGCCGAGATCGACTTAAAGGCGCTTACCAAGTATTACGGAAAAGCAAGAAAGTTCGTTCCGCTTTCAAAGTTCGCGGAAGACAAGAGAGACCTTTGCTTTGTTATGGGTAAGGAAGTTACCTGTGCGAACATAGAAAAAACTATCAAAGAGACTTGCGACTATGTTACCGATATCGAGTTATTCGATATTTACGAAGGCGCACAGCTTGGAGACGACAAGAAGAGTATGGCATTCTCCCTTGTATTCACACCCAAGGACAAAGAGTTCGAGAACGGCTTCGTTGACGGCCTTGTTAACGATATCCTTTCAAAACTCGGAGACAAATATAATGTTACGCTGAGGGCATAGCATTTTTACAAAAAAAAGAGTACAATGCACATGTTGGTTAAACAACATGTGTATTGCATTTTTTTGGAGGCATATTTATGGAACCTAAAAAAGTATGGGAAAGCTACAGTGCTAAACAGTTAAAGGAATGTGAAGTATACAATAAAGATTACAGAGACTTCCTTGATAACGCCAAGACCGAAAGAGAATGTGTCGACGTTATCGTCAATATGGTAGAAAAATCCGGTTATGTTGAGCTTTCCGAAAAGATAAAAGCAAACAAAGGGCTTAAGAAGGGCGATAAGGTTTACGCCGTTAACATGAACAAGTCAATCGTGCTTTTCAATATCGGCAGCACAAAACTTGCAGAAGGTATGAACATTCTCGGTGCACACATCGATTCACCCAGAATGGACGTTAAGGCCAATCCTTTATATGAAGATTCTTCGATAGCATATCTCGATACCCATTATTACGGCGGTGTTAAGAAATATCAGTGGGTTACCATTCCTCTTGCACTTCACGGTGTAGTTGTCAAAAAGGACGGAACTACTGTTGAACTTGCCGTAGGTGAAGATGAAGACGATCCCGTTTTCTTTGTATCGGATCTCCTTATCCACCTTGCTCAGGAGCAGATGGAAAAGAAGGCAGCCAAAGTCATCGAAGGCGAGGCTCTCGATATTATCGTAGGCAATAAGCCTCTTGTGGTTAAGGCAAAGAAGGGTGAAGAAGAGAAGAAAGAAAAAGATCCCGTAAAAGCTATGGTTCTTAAGATATTGGGTGATGATTACGGAATCGAAGAGGAAGATTTTCTTTCTGCAGAGCTTGAAGTTGTTCCCGCAGGAAAGGCAAGAGAGGCCGGTTTTGACAGGAGCATGATCCTTGCATACGGACACGACGACAGAGTATGCGCTTTTGCATCACTTTTCGCATTTTTACAGTGCAAAGAAGTAGAAAGAACGGCCTGCTGCATCCTCGTGGATAAAGAAGAGATAGGTTCTGTCGGCGCAACGGGTATGACGAGTCTTTTCTTTGAAAACGTTATTGCCGATCTTGTGGATCTTGAAGGCAAATACAGTGAACTCACCGTCAGAAAGTGTCTTGCCAATTCCTGCATGCTTTCTTCGGATGTTAACGCCGGATTCGATCCTTCGTATGCGAGCGTGTTTGAAAAGAAGAATTCGTCGTTCCTCGGATCAGGAATGGTATTTTGTAAATTCACCGGCGCAAGAGGAAAGTCCGGTTCAAACGACGCCAACGCCGAATATATTGCATATCTCAGAAAAACACTTGATGACGCAAATGTCATTTATCAGATAAGCGAACTTGGCAAAGTTGATGCGGGCGGTGGCGGAACCATCGCATACATCATGGCTAAATACGGCATGAACGTAATCGATGCGGGTGTTGCCGTGCTTAACATGCACGCTCCCTTTGAAGCCGTAAGCAAAGCCGATACTTATGAAACAATGAGAGGTTATATGGCTTTCCTTAACGCCAAAGGAATGTAAGTATTTATGGATAAGATCTTAAAATCCGATTACTATTACGATCTTCCCGAAGAACTGATAGCTCAGGATCCCATAAAGGACCGTTCGTCCTCCAGACTGATGGTGCTTGATAAAAATACCGGTGAAGTAACGCATAAACATTTCTATGATATTCTCGGGTATCTGAAAAAGGGTGACTGTCTTGTTTTGAACAACACGAAAGTCATTCCTGCGAGACTTATCGGTGTTACGAAAGATACCGGCGCCGCCATAGAGGTTCTTTTGTTAAAAAGAAAGACAGCCAATGTATGGGAAGCAATAGTAAGACCGGGTAAAAAACTTCGCCCCGGCCGTGAAGTCGTTTTCGGTGACGGTCTTTTAAAGGGCAAGATAACGGATGTTTTGGAAGAAGGAAACAGGCTTATAGAGTTTGAGTATGAGGGTATTTTCGAAGAGATTCTCGACAAACTCGGTGAAATGCCGCTTCCTCCGTACATTACACATAAACTTGACGACAAAAACAGATATCAGACAGTCTATGCCAAATATGAGGGTTCGGCTGCGGCTCCCACCCCGGGTCTTCATTTCACGAAGGAGCTTCTTGAAAAGATTAAAGGTATGGGCGTGGATATTGTGTTTGTCACATTGCATGTCGGTCTCGGAACGTTTCGTCCGGTAAAGGAAGAAAATATCCTTGATCATCATATGCATTCGGAATGGTATGAGATAACAAAAGAATCCGCCGATATGATAAACGCGGCGAAAGAAAGAGGGGCGCGTATAATCTGCGTCGGCACGACGAGTGTAAGAACACTTGAAAGTGCGGCTTCGGACAATGGATATGTCAAAGCCGGAAGTGCCGACACGAGTATATTTATATATCCGGGGTATAGGTTTAAGACTGTAGACTGTCTTATAACCAATTTCCATCTTCCCGAGTCCACTCTCATTATGTTGGTGAGTGCTCTTGCGGGCAGAGAAAATGTTTTAAATGCGTACAAAGAAGCCGTAAAAGAGAAATACAGATTCTTCAGCTTCGGTGACGCAATGTTTATCAGTTAGGAGTTTTATGAAAGATTCATTCGAGCCCGGTATAGAAGACTGGGACAATAATGAAAGCAGGATTGATATTGAAGAAGCCTCGGGAAAAGTAACGATCGTAAAGTCACTTCTTTATTCGACCGAACGGTTTCTTTGGTTTTTCGTTCTTCTTTTATATCTTGAGACCGTATTTCATGTATGGTCCTTTAAGAGCATCGATCTTTATTTTTTTGTAAAGGCTGCAATGTGCCTTCCTACAGCTGCTTTTCTTTCTTTGTTTACCTGCTTTTTTAAAGAAAAGGCAAATAAGATCGTCAACTGGGTCGTCAGTGGCATAGTGATCCTGTATTATGTTGTGAATATACTGTATCACGCCATCTTTAAGGTATTTTTCAGCATTTTCTTCATAAGCAAGAACAATGCGAAAGTTGCGCAGTATTATCGCGAGATAATGGTAGGCATTAAAGACAATTGGCTTGTGATCGTTCTTACGGTCTTGATTCCCGTAGGACTGGGCATACTCGTCAATCGCCTTAAGGTGATGAAGTACAAGAAAGCTTCGCTTAAACATTTTTATGTTCCGGTGACGATCCTTGCGGTTTGCATTGTTATCGAGGCGTTTGTAATTCTTGCCTTCGGAAAAGAGACGAATTCACCTTACGATCTTTGCGTGAATGAAAACCTCATCGAGTTTTCTTTTGAAGAACTGGGTGTTATCGCAACGGGCGAAGTTGAACTTAAGTTTAAACTGTTTCCCGAGACTAAGACTCATGAAGACGATCTCGGTGACGTGTGGACGTATAACCCCGATGAAACCGGAGATGTTGATCCCGTTACAGACGTATCTGAAAATGATGTGTCGGCGGGTGAACTTGCAAGCGAACCCGAGCCCGAACCCGATCCGGAACCTGTAGTGGATCGTTCTCCCAATATGCTGGATCTTGATTTTGTTACCATGGCGGAAAACGAACCCAATGAGTACATTGCGGGTATCGATGAATATATGGCGACTTTGGCGCCCACAAAAAAGAATGAATATACGGGAATGTTTGAAGGTTTCAACCTTATTTTCATGACGGCCGAAGGCTTTTCTTCCATAGCCGTAGACGAAGAACTTACTCCCACTTTATACAGACTGACACACGAAGGTTTCGTATTTAACAACTTCTACAATCCCCGTACAGGCGGTTCGACAAGCGACGGAGAATTTGTATGTTCCACAAGCCTTTATCCCATGCTCGGCGGAGCTACGAACTTTAAGACGGTGGGTCAGAATTCGATGCCTTTTGCTCTCGGCAATCTTTTCAACCGAACATACGGCATAACAAGCCGTGCTTATCACGATAACGATTTCCAGTATTACGGTCGTGATATAACATATCCCGGTATGGGTTATTACTATCAGGGAGTAGGCAACGGTCTTGAGATAGAAAAGCATTGGCCCGCATCCGACCTTCAGATGTTTGAAGCGTCCATGCCCGAATATATCGACGATGATATATTCCATGTATACTACATGACCGTAAGCGGACATCTTAACTATAACTTTACCGGCAACTGGTGTTCAAAGATACATAAGGACGAAGTGGCAGATCTTGAACTTTCCGAACCTTGTCAGGCATATCTTGCCTGCCAGATGGAACTGGATCGCGGCCTTGAGTATATGATAAATCAGCTGGAAGAAAAAGGTATCGCCGACAGGACGGTTATCTGCTTTACCGGCGATCATTGGCCTTACGGTCTCGAAAACTCAGAGTTTTCCGAACTTCTCGGACATGAAGTTGAAGAGACGTTCGAACTTTACAAGTCAAACCTTATTTTGTGGAGCGGCGCCATTGAGGAACCCATAGTGGTAGACAAAGCATGCTGCAGTATGGATATTCTTCCCACGCTTTTGAATCTTTTCGGATTTGACTATGATTCAAGACTCTTGATGGGTCAGGACATATTCTCCGATGAAGAAGGCTTTGTGGCTATGTGGGATCGTTCCATAGTTACGGATACGCTCATGTACGATTCTCATACCGGTGAGGTCACTTATCTTACGGAAGACGGTGAGCCTCCGGAAGGACTTGATGAGAACTATCTGGCGGATCTTAAGAGCAAGTTGAGTCTTAAGCGCAAATATTCCGAGAGGATCATGACTTATGATTATTACAAAGTTATCTGCGACGAACTTGGTATAACCATCGATACGGTTGAACAAAACTATACGCCGGATTACTCGAAGTTTACCAAGAAATAGCAGGCACATTAACGAAATAATAACTTTACTTTGACCGTTCGTTTTTGTAAAATCTATTTACAGATGTTTTTGATATATGTATCGGAGGATCATCAATGGAAGAGAAAAGAAAAAATAAAAGAACCGAGCTTCTTTCAAAACTTGTTCTTAAGCGTCTCGACGGATCGGGTGTTGAGGAAGTCGGAATTGAGATAACCGACGTTTCAAAGACCGGTGTCGGATTCAATGCTCCCAAGGCTTTGGAGATCGGTGCCGTATATGAGTCCTATCTTACTATCTGGACCAAGGAAGTGATTCATGCATTCCTTGAGATAGTCAGGATCGAAAAGAAGGGCAATATGTTTGTTTACGGTGCAATCTTTATAGGTATGCCCGAAATGGATGCCGCAAGGATTGAAGTATACCAGACGGTTGAAGAAGAAACAAAATAGTGACTGATTTTTAAAGGCCTCACACAAATTGTGTGAGGCCTTTTTTTCATTCTAAATATTTTGTGAATTTTGACAATTATGTTGATTATTGTGCGAATTTTTAGTACAATATTCCCAAGGTCGTTTCTTAGGAAAGTGTCCAATAAATGTATTTGGAGGGTTATTGATATGAATGTTTACACAACAGACAAGATCAGAAATGTTGTGCTGTTAGGTCACGGCGGATGCGGTAAGACCAGCCTTGTTGAAGCCATGGCTTATCTTGCGGGCCTTACATCCCGTATGGGAAAGATCGATGATGGAAATACCATCAGCGATTTCGGAAAAGAAGAGCAGAAGAGAAAGTTTTCAATCAACACATCTCTTGTTTCCATAGAGTGGGAAGGTACTAAGATAAATCTTTTGGATACACCCGGCTATTTCGACTTCGTAGGCGAAGTGGAAGAAGCCGTTGCTGCAGCCGATGCAGCGATCATCGTTGTTTCCGGTAAGTCCGGATTTGAAGTTGGTGCCGAGAAAGCTTGGGATCTTTGCGAGAAGTATAAACTTCCCAGACTTGTTTTCGTAACCGACATGGACATCGACAACGCATCTTACAAAAATGTTGTCGAGACTATGACAGAGAAATACGGAAAGCGTATGGCTCCTTTCCATCTTCCTATCCGTGAGAACGAAAAACTTATCGGATACGTTAACGTTATTTCCGAGACCGGCAACAAGTGGCAGGGTAAGGACGCTGTTGAAATTCCCGTTCCCGAATATTCCAAGGCTAATCTTCAGCAGTACAGAGATACTCTTATGGAGACCGTTGCCGAAACAAGCGAAGAGTTTATGGACAGATATTTCTCCGGAGATACTTTCTCAGACGCAGAGATCCGTTCCGCACTTCGTACCAATATCATTGACGGCAGCGTAGTTCCCATGACAATGGGTTCAAGCCTTCTTTGCTACGGTATTTATACATTGCTTGACGATATCGTTAAATATTTCCCCAGCCCCGAGAACTGTAAGATCGCAGGTATCTCCATGAAGACAAACGAGATCTTCTCGGCGGACTTTGACTTTGCGAAGGCTAAATCGGCATTCATCTTTAAGACGATCGTGGATCCTTTCATCGGCAAGTATTCGCTTATCAAAGTATGTTCGGGCGTTTTCAAGGCAGATGACATGATCTACAACGTAGATAAAGACATTGAAGAAAAGGTTTCAAAGCTTTATACCCTTCAGGGCAACAAACCCGTTGAAGTATCCGAACTTCATGCAGGCGATATCGGAGCCATTCCGAAACTTTCAAGCGCACGTACCGGTAACTCCCTTTCAACGAAGGCCAACGTTATCAAGTACGGTATGTTCGAGATTTCTAAACCTTATACTTATATGAGATACAGACCCGTTAACAAGGGTGATGTTGACAAGCTTTCTCAGGCTCTTCAGAAGATGATGCACGAAGATCTTACTTTAAAGAGTGTAAACGACGCCGAAAACGGTCAGATGCTTCTTTATGCTATGGGCGATATGGCACTGGACGTTGCCGTATCCAGACTTAAGAACGAGTATAAAGTTGAAGTTGAACTTGAGAAACCAAAGATTGCCTTCAGAGAGACCATTAAGAAGAATTCCGATGTTGAATACAAGTACAAGAAACAGTCGGGCGGTCACGGACAGTACGGTCATGTTAAGATGCGTTTCGAGCCCAGCGGCGACATTACCACCCCTTATATATTTGAAGAAGAAGTTGTGGGCGGTGCGGTTCCCAAGAACTACTTCCCCGCAGTTGAGAAGGGACTTCAGGAATCTGTGCTCAGAGGTCCTCTTGCAGCTTATCCTGTTGTCGGCGTAAAGGCTACGTTGTACGATGGTTCTTACCATCCCGTTGACTCTTCGGAAATGGCATTTAAGATGGCTGCCAGCCAGGCATTTAAGAAAGGCTTCATGGAAGCAGGTCCCATCCTGCTTGAACCCATCGCTTCCCTCAAAGTTAACGTTCCCGATTCCTATACCGGTGACGTTATGGGTGATCTTAACAAGAGAAGAGGACGTGTGCTCGGTATGAATCCCGTACCCGGCGGACGTCAGATAATCGAAGCCAACGTACCCATGATGAGTCTTCACGGATACTGCACCGACCTTCGTTCCATGACGGGCGGACGCGGCGAATTTGAATATGAATTCGAACGTTACGAGCAGGCTCCTTCGGAGATCCAGGAAGCTCAGGTTAAGGAACGCGCAGCTAAGGTTGCAGAGAGTAACGTTGATGCCTGATCTGGTAGTCCACAAATCAACGGATACATCCGCAATGCAAGGATAGAGGGTAAAAATGAACGAAGAGCAGTTTGGTATATTGGGTTTATTGGGTGTAGACAAAGAAGTCACAATGGAACGTTTTATGCAAAACGAAGATCTGTATTTGAGATGCCTTAAAAAGTTCCTTGCTGACGATAATTATCGCAAATACAAAGAAGCTTATGCGAACAGAAACGTTAAGGACGCATTTGAAGCTTTGCATTCGCTTAAAGGTGTTACCGGAAATCTCGGGCTTGACAATATGTTTGATATCATAAGGCCGATGGTTGAGATACTTCGTACGGGAAGTCTTGATATAGACTCAGAAAGCAGGGTTAAGCTTGACGAATACTACGAAGAAGCGGTCAACATCATAAACAAACTGTGATTCGTTTCGCGGTGGTCACTTATGTGGCCACCGTTTTTTGTTGCGTTTTTTGTTCCGGAAGCCTGTGATATGAAAAATGGGGGCTCGCTGACGGCACAATATGTAGAAATATCGCTTGCAAAATATTCAATATATAGTAAAATTTATGTTGGATAATGATAAAATAGGATAGTAATGTAGATATGCTTGAAATAGACGGCATTAAGTTTCGAAGCGAAGAAGAGTACAACCTTGCTCTTAAAGACAAGAAACTTATAGATGATATAAAAGCGCATTTTGATATGTCGACGCCCGACGGGATAACTGCGATATACAGGGAGCTTCAGACCAAGACCTTTTATTCCGATCTGGGGCGTGCGTTTGACGACGAAATATATGACAAATACGACCGTATAAAAGCGGGAAAACTTTCGGGAACGGATCTGCGGGAAAAACCCGCAGTCTCCGCAAACGGCAGACAAAGCAACAGAGTAAATTCTGAAGCAAAAAGACAAGGTAATAAATCAAATTCAGTATCAGGGAATTCGGCGAAAGGGGTTAAGAAATCACCAAGAAATGCCGATAAAAAGACTAAGGACGAGGTTGTCCTGACACAAGAGATCAAGGATGAGATAAACCGGCAGAACCGTAAAAGGTCTTTTCTGGTTATTTTGCTTGTTGTAATTTACCTGGGATGTATCGGTTATTTTGTGAAATATATGCTTGATGCCGAGCAGGCGG
>JAEEGJ010005388.1_pt1 | contig 40369 bp, 22 predicted proteins | sample 8958761 | NCBI WGS metagenome assembly JAEEGJ01 (sample SAMN16246546, study PRJNA631951) | gut metagenome | biome: gut microbiome; feature: rumen; material: RS-attached | host: Bos | place: Iran: Karaj | collected 2018-10 | reverse complement strand
ATCTGTAGTAATGGTTTTGTTTTGATGATGTTGGCCAGAATCAGGCTGAAGAAACCCGCGCCGATGAGTTGCATAATGAACATCACAAAGGCCATTGAGCCGCCCGAGAGCGATTCTCTGTATAAATTCATCATTGCGGCCGTCTGCTCATCGTTCATCGCCCACTGCTGCCGCAAAACGGGTTCTTTCTGGCCGATAAGGCTCTGAAGGTCGTCGGGTGCGATGCTGGTGTAGTAGAAATATCCGAACACGGCAAGCACCGTGGCGCTGATAACATTGAGTTTGTTGACGTAGAGCAGCGCGCGGCCGTAGTTGAACTTTTCGCCTTCGACGCTCTCGCGGTACTGGCGGCCCGAGAGCATCACCACAAACGAGAAGATGATGATGTTGAGCCACGAGATGTTGTCGCCAGGTGTGTGCGTCATTCCCCGCAGGTGCGCAATGAAGATGGTGGCCGCAAACGACAGACCGATTACCGCCCCGACCTTCAGAATGAATGAGTTGACTTCGTTTTTGTCAGACATCACAATAGTGTTTGAACTGCAAATATAACTTAAACGCAAACGGAAAAACACAATCGCAAACTAAAAACGCAACAAACGGGCAGACATTGTCTCAAAAATCGATTCACCGGTTCGCCAATTCAACTTCTCGACTATCTTTGCCTTACTTTACAACGCTTTATGAATCGCGAGCAACAGATTTATCGGGTGACGTGGGTTGGATTTTTCGCCAACCTGTTTCTGTCGGTGGGCAAGATTGCAGCCGGCATTGTGGGCCGAAGCGGCGCCATGATTGCCGACGGCATCCATTCCATTTCCGATTTCGCAACCGACCTTGTGGTGATGATTTTTGTGCGCGTGTCGGCAATGCCGAAGGACGACGACCACGACTACGGCCACGGCAAGTTCGAGACGCTGGCCACCATCATCATCGGGCTGGCGCTGTTTGTGGTGGCGGCCGGAATCTTCTGGAAGAGCGTCAAACTGATTGCCAGCGCCATTGGCGGACAGACTCTTGAGCAGCCCGAAGCCATTGCGTTTGTGGCGGCGGCGGTGTCAATCGTGGTCAAAGAAGCTCTCTACCGCTACACCCGCTGCATTGGCGAGCGCGTTGAGTCGCCGGTGGTGGTGGCCAACGCCTGGCACCACCGTTCCGACGCACTGTCGTCAATCGGCACTCTGCTGGGCATCGGCGGCGCCTATTTTCTTGGCGAAAAATGGGCTGTACTCGACCCCATTGCCGCCATCATTGTCAGCCTGCTGATTGCGAAAGTGGCCTACGACCTTATCAAGCCTGGAATTGGCGAGATGCTTGAGCGCTCGCTGCCGAAAGAGCAGGAAGATGAAATAGAATCTATTGTATTAAGCAATAAGCACTTTAGTGATGTTCACAACTTGAAAACCCGCCGCATCGGGTCGGGCATTGCCATTGAATTGCACGTGCGAGTGCCGGGCAGCATGACTGTGAGCGAAGCGCACGAAGCCACCGACGATGTTGAGCACCGCCTTCGCGAACACTACGGACAGCACACACAAGTGATTCTTCACGTTGAACCACGCCGGGAATCACGCTGATTTCCAATAAGATTGAACATTAAAAACAAGATTGATTCAGCGATGATGCATTATCATCACCACGCCCACGCGGCTGCGTCCGCCGTAGGTTATCCGATAGTGGTACATTCCTGATTTCAAAACACTTGCATCGACAAGCAGCTCGTTGTAGCCCGATGCGGCCGTGCCGTCGAAAAGTGTGGCCGCCGACATTCCAACCTGATTGAAAAGCTCAATTTTGACACGGCCTTCCTGCGGCACAATATAGCTTATTTTCAAATGGTTATTGGCAGGATTCGGCTTGGCCGGCTCAATGCTGAACTCATCGGAAATCATGGCAATGCAGAACTGGTTGTCGGCAGGATTGGCATCGTTGCCTATGGCTGGCTCAACGTTCACGCAGATGTATTTCAGCAAGTTGGCTGCCGATTCAATTTCAGCCGCAAACGTGTACTGAACGATTTTGCCCGACTTCAGGGTGTCAGTTATGGTTTCGCGCATCGAGTGTCCAAGATTATCGGTACAACTGATGGTGGTGTTGACAAGGTCGTAGGGGCTGTTGTTGGCCACCACAGCCGAAATACGCAGGTAATTGCCAACTGGCTCGGCAGTGGCTTGCATAATCAGCAAATCGGTGTTTGGCACAAAGGCCACAATGGTGCGCGAAGCGGTGTCGGCGCAGCCAAACTGGTTGGTGGCTACAAGCCGAATGGTGTGGCTGCCGCTGTCGGCGAAGGTGTGCTGCGGCTCTTCGGCATCAGAAGTTTCGCCATTCAAAAGCCACAGATAGCTGTCGGCATCGGTTGTGTTGTTGATGATGCGCGGCTCAAACGGCGCCGGCCCGCGCTCGGGTGTTACGCCGAATGCTGCTGCGGGCGTCGGGCGGACAACCACTATGGTGTCGGTTCTGCTCACGCAGCCAACAGTGTCGGTGGCCGCAACTGTCAAATGATGCCGGCCCACTGATTCAAACGTCAGCCAAGCAGACTGTTTTTTGGCGCTCTGCACGCCATCGACAGACCACTGCCACGATCGCACAACACTTTGCGGCTCAATATTCCCGGCCGAAACCGCCGTTGGCTGGTTATGGCAAATCAGCCCTGCCGCAATCACCGGTTTCGGCAATGGCTTGATGCTGATAGTCTTACTTATCGATGCCGAGCAGCCGTTCGACAACTGCTTGGCTGTGAGCGTTATCCGATAACTGCCCGTATCGCTGAAATTGAAATCGGGACTCTTCACGGTGCTTCGTTCTTCGCCATCAATCTGCCAAACGTAGTCCACTGCAAGGTTCAGCGCCGCAACGGTGCGGTTGGTGCAGTAGAGCGGTGTGTTCAGGCACGGCTCGCTCACGGTGAAATCGACCGCCGGGCCTTGCAGAATGCTGATGCTGCCGCGCAGTGTGTCGGTGCAGCCGCGGGCAGTGGCCACAACCAACTGCACGGGCTTGTCGCCCCACGTGTTGAATGTGGTGCTCGGATTGCGTACGGCAAACGTTGAGTCGTTCATAGTCCACTGCCAATCAGTAATATAGCTAACTGGCGTGGTGCTTTGGTCGGCAAACTGCACGGTGGTGAAACTGCAGGCCTGCTCTGGTGTGAATGCCGCTGTAGGCAGCGAATCGATGATCAATGTCTTTTTCAGCAAGTTGCGGCAACCGTTTGTGGTTGAGACCGTCAGCTGCAAATTATAGGTGCCGCTGAAGCTGTACGCGTGAGCGGGACTGGCTTCAGCCGATGTTTGCCCATCGCCAAACTGCCACAGGTAGCCGTTAATCTGCGAAGCGTCGTTTGAGTGCGACTGGTTGCTGAACACAATATCGCGCGTGGCGCAGAGTGCGGTGTGAATGAAATCGGGCGTTGGCGCAATGCCCAACACTTCGATGTGCGCCGTATCGGCCGCCTTGCACCCCAACCTGTCGGTGACCTTCACCCAATAGGTGCCGGTTGTTGCCACCGTCAAATGGTCGGCACTCGTTCCGTCTGACCACAAATAGTTTACAGCTTCATCGTAACCGTTCTGCAGATAAATATTATTGCCAATGCAGGCTTCAATGTTCTCGCTCTCGAGCCGTGCCGTTACAGGGAAACTGTCGATGTTGACAGTTATGGTATCGCTCTTCCACGAGTAACCGGCGGTATCGGTTATGACAACATAATACTCGCCCGCCGTGGTTATTTCCAACGAACTCTCAGTTGAGCCATCGCTCCACAAATAAGAGTACGGGCCATTGAGCGCAGCATCCCAAACAAGAGTGTCACCGGCGCAGATGGTGGTGTCGCGCAGTTGCATTGGCTCGGGATAATAGACGTTAATGGTGTCGCAACTTGTATAACCAAACGAGTTGGTTACAGTAACCCAATAACTGCCAGGCTTGCTGACATGAATAATCGAGTCGGTCTCACCGGTGCTCCAAATGTATGACACGAAATCAGTTTTGTATGCTGTTGTAATGGCGGAGCTTCCATAACCATATGGAACATGAATGTCGAGACCAAGCATAACAACCGACTCCATAAATCCGGGGAAGTATTTCTCCACCAAATAGTTATACACTTTATTTCGCAAATAAGCATCAACCGTATTGAAGGCTATTATTTCAGAAATCTCACCATTGAAGTAAGTTATAGCTGGCGCGTTTGTCGAATAATACCCAACCAAAAAATCATAGCTACTTTGCATATCATAATCGGGTATGCTTGAAGCATTACCGATTATTCCATTTCTAAACAATCTGTTACAATTTTCAGTCCTATCATTTTCCCATATAGCTATTTCCCATTCAGAGTAATCTGTCAATAACGTTTCAACTCCACTTTTTGTGTGATAAAAAATGCATCTAGAATTAAAAGAATATCTTCCATTACCAGGTCCATATGAGGTTTTTGCAATATAAGAAGAGTAAATACCTTTGTCGTTCTGTTTCGCAACTACAAACCATGTCCAACTGTCGGTGCCAAGGTCAAGTATATCACCACCAGTAAGGAAGTTCGGACTGCCGTTGAACACGACTGCAGGCAGTCCATTCTGCGCATCATTGCTAACTGTCGGCATTGCCGCTGCGTTAGTCTGCACAATCTCGAATTGGTTAGGGCTTAAATCGTACCACCTTGATACCTTGCCGTCAGTCAATCCAACGCTGTCGGCACGGAGCCAAAGTTGGAGGTTTTCCGAAGGAAATGGCACTATTTGGGCAAATGCCACAATGTGCATTGCCACGAATATGAATATCAACATAATCCGTCTGCTCATTTCCTTCAATTTCAAAACCAATTGCCAATTAAGCAATTTTATTTGTCTTCGCGCGCGTAATTTTTACGTAATGAGCCAATTTGTACGGAAACAAAACAAAAGTGGCGGTTTTTGTGAAATTGCTTGCTCTTAGTTGTGATACGAACCAGCAACAGAAAAAAGTCCGAAGGACGTTATCTGCATAACCGGCCGCAAGCGAAGCGTAGCCGCCGGACAACCACACGCTCGCATTGCAACACTCTGGAAGAGTGAACTTATCAGGTTCAGTCCTTCGGACTGGGATTTCGGAGTGGAGTGTAATGCCGTAGGTTGCGCTCTGCTTACCTACGGTTATGGAGATGTTGTCTTTCAGACAATTACCACAATACAACTTAAGATATATGTTGAACCATATTCAAGGTGATAAAACCACCGGCCGCGTGGATTATTTTAAAAGTCATACATAAAATGTGAAGATTTTACAAAAAGTCGTACATAAAATGTGCAATTTTGCCAAAAAGACGTACATAAAATGTGATTACGCGATGCTGGCGTGGTTTGACGGAAAAGAACAATAAATGTGTCAAAAAACGTAACGTATTTATTTAGAAAGATGTTTCTTTACGAAAGTATAATGACAAAAGACTTCGGACTACAGACAACAGAAACTGCGTATATGCTGAATTGAAAATAACGGACGCAATGAATTGCGTCCCTACAAAATTTTTAAACTCACAAATGCCAACAGCAATTAAAATAGAAAACCTGTCGAAGCAGTACCGCCTGGGGGTGATTGGCACGGGGACTCTGAGCCACGACCTCAACCGCTGGTGGACCATGAACGTGCTGCGCCGCGAAGACCCATACCTGAAGATTGGCGAGACTAACGACCGTGCAACCAAAGGAAATTCCGAATATGTATGGGCGTTGAAGGACATAAATATGGAGATTGAGCAAGGCGATGTGGTGGGTATAATAGGCAAGAACGGTGCTGGCAAATCCACACTGCTTAAGATTCTGTCAAAGGTTACAAGACCCACAACAGGCACCATAAAATATCGCGGACGCATTGCTTCGTTACTTGAGGTTGGTACAGGTTTCCACGCCGAAATGACCGGCCGTGAGAACATCTATATGAACGGTGCCATTATGGGAATGACACGCGCCGAAATAAGCCGCAAACTCGATGAGATTGTCGATTTCTCAGGCTGCGAGCGCTACCTTGACACTCCTGTGAAGCGCTATTCGAGCGGAATGACCGTTCGCCTCGGCTTTGCCATAGCCGCTCACCTTGACCCCGAAATCCTTGTAGTTGACGAAGTTCTGGCCGTTGGCGATGCCGAATTCCAGAAAAAAGCCATCGGTAAAATGCAGGATGTAAGCAAAGATGAAGGTAGAACAGTGTTGTTTGTCAGTCATAATATGGCGGCTGTTAAAAGTTTATGCAAGAATGGATATGTGTTGGGAAATGGAATGATTCAAAAACGTGGAGATATAAACAGTTGTGTAGACTTCTATTTGTCTGATTTAAAAAGTGATTCAACACCAGACAAGGTAATAACAGAAAATTATCAAATACAACAAAATAGAAGAGTCTTTTTTTCTCGTTTTACAATCGAAAAAGGAGCAAATTTCTTTTATGAAACCGAACCTTTGGTTTTCATTATTGAAGTAAAAGCAAATACTGATGAAAAAAATTGCAGAATAAATGTTTCTATTAATTCTACACTTGATGTAACTATTGGATGTGTATTGGGAGATGGAAACACATTTGATATGACAGCAGGAGAAACAAAAAAAGTTAGAATGACCATACCTAATCATAATCTTGCTGTCGGCACTTATTATGCGTCATTCTCTATAGGAACCGGCGGGCGTTTTACAACAAGTATGACAGATTTCGATGTTAAATCACAAGTCTTTATTTTTGAAATAAAACAAAAAAATGAACACTCGAGATGGGAATTATCTTGGGGGAATATTGCTTTCCCTGTTGAACTGGATTATTTATGAGCGAAAAAAATAAACCAATTACCGTCACATCTCCGCTTCTACCGCCTTTGGAAGAGTTTGTCCCCTATCTACAAAATATTTGGGACAACAAATGGCTCACAAACAATGGCGAAATGCATCAAGAGTTGGAGCGGAAACTTGCTGAATATCTTGGCGTGGAATATATATCGTTGTTCTCGAACGGCACGTTGGCGTTGATTACGGCATTGCAAGCCTTGAACATCACTGGCGAGGTAATCACCACACCATACAGTTTTGTGGCCACAACACACTCAATATTTTGGAACAAATGCACCCCCGTTTTTGTCGATGTTGAACCTGAATATTTCAATATCAATCCTGCAAAAATCGAGGTGGCAATAACCGAAAAAACAACAGCCATAATGCCCGTGCACGTATATGGCAATCCCGCCGACACCAACGCGATACAGAAAATTGCTGACAAATATGGCTTGAAAGTTATATATGATGCCGCTCACGCATTTGGTGTTAGAAAGAACGGTGTTTCTATTCTTAACGCTGGTGATTTATCGGTATTGAGTTTTCACGCCACCAAGATATACAGCACAATTGAAGGCGGCGCGGTAATATGCCATTCACAGGAAATGAAACACCACATCGACAATCTAAAAAACTTCGGATTTCGCGGCGAAACTGTTGTTGAAGAACCTGGTATCAATGCGAAGATGAACGAAGTTCAAGCTGCTTACGGACTGTTATCGCTTAAATATATTGATGGCGCCATTGCAAAACGCAAGAAAATTGTCGAGCAATACCGTGCAGCATTGAAAAACACTTCTGGCATTTCGTTTTTACCAGAACAAAACGGTGTGGATTACAATTATGCTTATTTCCCTATTTTTGTTGACAAAGCAAAATATGGTATGAGCCGCGACGCATTATATGAAAAGTTAAAGTCCAATAATATCTGGGGACGTCGTTATTTCTATCCGTTGATTTCCACGTTTGAGCCATACCGAGAACTGCCATCGGCACAGAATTTGCCTATTGCACAAAAAACTGCAGAACAAGTTATTTGTTTACCATTATATCCTGATTTGGACATTAAAAATGTAACACAAATTATTAGTCTTATCAATAACACGCTTTAGTGTCGCTAAATATCATTTAAAATATGGCTGCGAATTCTTTTTATACGGTTGAAGAACTTAAAAAATTAGGACTTAAATCTTGTGGTAACAATGTATTAATAAGCAAATTTGCCAACATATATTCGCCCAATACCATTTCTATTGGCAGCAATGTTCGTATTGATGATTTCTGTATCCTATCAGGAAATATTACAATAAAAAACAATATACACATTGCTGCATATTGCGCTTTATATGGAGGTGGAAATATAATTATGGATGACCATTCTGGGTTGTCGGCTCGCTGCACTTTGTTAAGTGCCACGGATGATTTTTCAGGAGAATATTTGGTAGGGGCGTGTGTTGATATAAAATATCGCAATGTTATAAAAGGGACCATTTCGATAGGCAAATATGCGCAGATAGGAGCTGGTTCTCTTGTTATGCCGAATACTGATATCGGAGAGGGGGTTGCTGTTGGCGCAATGTCTTTTGTAAATAATAATCTTCCCCAATGGAGTATTTGTTATGGGATACCAGCAAAGAAGAAAAGAAGTAGAGAAAGAACGTTATTGCAATTTATTAAAAAATAATATGTCCACAGAGCAACCTGTAGTGTCAATTTGTTGCCTTGTATACAACCATGAACCATATCTTCGCGAATGTTTCGAAGGCTTTGTTATGCAACAGACCACATTTCCGATAGAAATACTTGTTCACGACGATGCATCTTCCGACCATTCTTCTGATATAATTCGTGAATACACAGCAAAATATCCTGATTTATTTAAACCCATCTATCAGACGGAAAATCAATATTCAAAAGGCAAAGGTTATGTTGGCATAGCGCTAAACATTGAAAGAGCAAACGGCCGATTCATTGCCATGTGTGAAGGTGATGATTATTGGACAGACCCTTTGAAGTTACAGAAACAGGTGGAGTTTTTAGAAGCGCATGATGATGTATCATATGTTTTTTCAAAGCATAAAAAGTTGGTAGAGGGCAGATTGGAATCACTTCCAAAAAAATGGAATGAAATACCTGAAATAACCGATTTGCATTATTTGCTGAAAAAAGGCATTATGCCACCAACGCAGACTATTTGCTTTCGTAAATCTGCATATCCGCAACAATTCCCTAAAATTGATACAAAGAGAGGCGATATGGTGCTATTAGTCGTATTAACTCACAATTCAAAAATCGGCTATATTCCAGAAGAAATGGCAGTTTATAGAGTTGGTGTTGGGGTAATTTCGAAAAGAAATGTTTTGGAATGGGAAGCAAAAGATAGAGTAGCAAATATTAAACTGGGAGAATATTTAAATGATTCGTCATACGATTTTTGCTTCAACAAAAAACGTATCAATGAATACTATTATCAGAATGTCACCTACTACTATTTGGAAAAGAAACAATTATTAAAAGCAACTATAAATTGGTTGAAGAAAAACTGGTGGCATTTAATACAGACCAAGAGAACACATTTGACAGATAATTATCTTTTTAACAAACATTTTGTTAAATCAATATTCACTCGGGAATAGAATTTGTCTCATTATCCACTAAATTATCCACCTTACGTTTCTTCTTCACCCCACAAGTTTATGACGCAGTTCGTTCGTGAAACCCAAGTAGCCACTTCCACTTGCTAATAGAGCACCAAAGTACCGGAACATAGGAAAGAAAACAGCCAAATGGCAAAATAAAATTTAGCCAAACACCAAAATGAAATACAGCCAAACTTTCCAATGAAACACGGCCAAATCTTCCAGTTGTATTTGTAATTAAAAGATTTTTCAGCTTTTTCGAAAGATAATAAAATTCAACAACAAGTAGGTCCAAATTTCCACAAACTCCCGAATGAAATTTATAAATATTTGTACTTCAACAAAAGATACAATATGTTTGCACCTAGAGCTTGAAACCATAAAAAACTAAAGCTTATGCTCTCATTAACTATGTCACTAACCACCAAACTATCCACTCTGCGTTTCTTCTTCAAACCCCGCAAGTTTGTGGCGCAGTACAAACTGTTCTTTGGTGACGAGTGGCTTGAAGCTTCAGTCGATTCAATAGCACCGTATATGTATAAAATACTGTTTGTGGTGTCGGATGTTGCGTGGGGCGACGATGTGCAAAATCCTAAGATTAAAGGAGGCGACCTTGAACCTGTTTTGGAAAAGATTAAAGCAAAATTTCCCGATAAGGTAATTGTCTTGAAAGGCTCGTGGAACGCGCAAGTGGCACACGTGCAAGCGGGGTTGGACTATATTAAGCGGAATATTCCCGAAGCCACACACTGCCTTTATATAGATGGCGATGAGATATACAGAAAAGAACAAATTGAAGACTTGCTGGCATTGTCGAGGAAAATAAAAACATTCGATTGCGCCATACGAATCAACTATAACACCTACTTCAAAACAATCTACTATAAGGTTTATCCTAATAAATATCCACTACATTTGGTGTTGTTTCCGTTACGCGAATGGGTAGAATACAGAAACGAACGCAATGTGAATGCGAAAATTGTCGATTGTCCGCAATTATTCTATGAACACCCCGGTTATGTTCGTGCAGATGACGAAAAGATGCGACTTAAAATTGAAGCTCACCGCGAAACGGAACCAATAATCGGCGACTGGTACAACGATGTTTGGTTAGGCTGGACACCAAAGACAAAGAATTTTCACCCAACTAATCCCGATTTTTGGGAAGGCACAGTGGCAGTTGATGAAAAAGACTTACCAAAAGTGATGGTTGATGCGTATAAAAAGATGATGGGTAAGTAGCTTTGAATTTGTTACAAATATCCCCTTTTATAACCCCGAATCTGTTACAAAAAGATATGGGTTTAAGTTTGAAAATATTACACAAGCAAGGTTTATTTTTAAATAAATCATATATTTGCAGCATATAGGATATAATTGGAATGTTTAATCGTGATATCATAACGGATTTACAACTTTGGGCAAACAGAGAAAATCGGAAGCCATTGGTTTTACGAGGGGCTCGACAGGTGGGAAAAACCTCGGTTTTACAATCGTTTGGTGAGAGTTTTGATAATTATTTGTATGTCAACCTTGAAGACGCTCTTTCGAAAAAAGTGTTCGATGAAGCGCTGAATGTGAAATTGCTGCTCGATGCATTGTTTTCGTTACAAGCAAAACCTCGTAAAACAGGCCGCACGCTTTTGTTTATCGACGAAATCCAATATTCATCACGTGCTGTGCAACTTTTGCGTTACTTTTATGAAGAACTGCCCGAAATATATGTTGTGGCAGCAGGTTCGTTACTCGAAACACTAATTGACAGACACATATCCTTTCCCGTTGGCAGAGTTGAATATATGGCGATGCGCCCCTGCTCGTTTCGCGAGTTTCTTACAGCCAAGGGCGATGAAGCCGTCAGAAATCTTATTCTTCAAAATCCCGAAATGTCGGTTTCGCTACACCCGAAACTGATGTCCGATTTTCAAATTTACTCATTAATTGGCGGGATGCCAGAAATAGTGAGCAACTATCTGAAAAACGCTGATTTAACGGCGTTGGCGCCAATTTACACATCATTGTTGACTGGTTACAAGGATGATGTCGAAAAATATGCGTCGAAAGGCACCGAAACTAATGTGTTGCGAACAATATTGAGCAAAGGCTGGACAAACGCCGGACAGCAAATCATGTTCAATAATTTTGCAGGTTCGAATTACAAATCGCGAGAGATGGGCGAGGGATTTCGGACCCTGGAGCGGGCGATGCTGCTCGAATTGGCTTACCCGACAACGTCAGCCGGTCTGCCCATTGTTGGCAACCAAAGGCGGATGCCGAAACTGTTATGGCTCGACTGCGGATTGGTGAGCGCATCGGCAAAGGTTAAACAGGAAATTCTTCGGGCCGATAACCTTCAGAGTGTATGGCGTGGAGCCTATGCTGAACAGATTGTGGGGCAAGAACTGCTTACATTGACCAACGAAATTGATGCAAAACGGCACTTTTGGGTTCGCGAGGATGCCCGCGCTTCAGCCGAAGTTGATTTTGTGTATCAGTTTGAGAATATGTTTATTCCGATTGAAGTGAAATTAGGCAACAACGCTCATCTGCGTTCGCTGCATCGTTGTGTTGAAGAAGGCAATTTGCCATTGGCGGTCAGAATATGGTCGGAACAGTTCTCGGTAAACGATGTGACCACAGTTGTTGGCAAGAAAAAGTTCCGTTTGCTGAATGTGCCGTTCTATATGGTGGGAATGCTCGATGTGTTGTTGAAAAAATATTGCTGAAATAAAACGATGATGGTAGATGCGTATAAAAAGATGACAAATGAAAACGACTGATTTGAAATATAAAAAAGACAACGACTATCAGGATTCTTTGGAGTGCAAACAACTTCAAGAGTGGGTGGGTACCGACAGGCGGATTTTGGAGGTTGGCTGCCATACAGCCGATTTAGGACGAGTGTTGAAAAGTAATGGCAACTATGTTGTTGGAATAGACTATAATGCCGATGCCATTGAAGAAGCAAAACGGCACATTCAAGAAGCATACGTTATTAATCTTGAAACGGAAACGTCTAAAATTGATGAACTCGGACAGTTCGATGCCATAATTTGCAACCAGGTTTTCGAGCATTTGCGTAATTCGGAGGAAGTTACCACCGAACTTATGAAATGTTTGAATCCGAACGGGATTTTCATAATTGGTTTGCCAAATATCTGCAATGCAAAAGACCGATTTAACATTACGTGGGGACAATGGAAATACACACAAATTGGTGTAATGGATTCAACTCACGTGCGTTTTTTCTCATACTATTCGGCTTTGGAGTTTATAAAAAACATTGGCTTAAAGGTCGATGATTATCATTCGTCGTGGCGCGTCAATCCGCTATGGGAATTTTTCGACCACGTTCCTTTGTTGTGCAAATTCCGCAATTTGTTCAATGAGCATAAACCAGGGCGCCGTTTTTCACACAACGCAACTGATGTGGTAATGATTTTTAAATGCAGTAGAATCTGATATGCAAGTTTCTGTCGTCATAGTCAATTACAAGAATCCACCATTGATTCTGCAATGTGTCAAGTCTATTCTTCAATACGAAAAGACGGTTGACTATGAGATAATTGTGGTTGACAACGATTCGCGAGACGATACCGAGCAGCAACTTCGTGCCATTTATCCTAAGTTGAAATGGATTCAGATGGGTTACAATAGCGGATTTGCAAAGGCAAACAATGCAGGAACGAAGGTTGCTAATAGTGATTATATTCTTTTCCTAAATGCCGATACCATTTTGATAGAACCTGTTTTTGAAAAGATGGCAACCCGTCTTGAGGAAGAACCGAAAGTAGGTGCGGTTGGTTGCCGATTGTTTAACAGCGACAATTCGCTACAGTTGAGTTACCATAATGGCGACCGATTTTTCCGAAAACTATGGTGGCGCAATCCGTTGGCGATTAAAATGGGTTGCAGCCGTCGAAACGAGTCGGAAAAATCCGATATTGCCGTTATGCACATTCGCAACCACTCGTCGCGCTGGATTTGCGGTGCGGCAGTAATGATGCGTCGGCAGGACATTGTTTCACAAAATCTCTATTGGGACGAGGATTTCTTTATGTATTGGGAGGATGTGGAACTTTGCCATCGCATACGCAAATCGGGAATGAAAATCGTATATATGTCGGAGCCGTCGATAATCCATTTGGGCGGTGGTGGAGCAAACGTGCCATTGGAGAGGTTCGCACAGATGGAGACGTCGAAACTGAAATGCATAGAAAAAACACATGGTAGGTTTGTCGCAAAAACATACAAATGGCTGATGCGTAAAGAATTAGGATTGGAACTGTGGTTGCAGAATCGCGCAAAAGCGGAAATTCCAGAAATGATGAAAAAAGAACTTGAATATTATGGCATTGCAAAAAATTAGAGAACAGCTATATATAAGGGCTAACGTTAAAGTTGGTGTTGAAGATTTGAAACAGCGGATACCCATTGGAAAAGAAGCCATTGCGGTCTGTCCTTCGACAACTGGCAATAGTTGGCAAGGCGTGTTGACGGCCACAGAAGGGTTGTTTGGTGACCGGGTGTTTCAAATTCCGCAATACTATTCCAATTGCATTTATACAGAAAAAGAGTTGCAAGCAATTGGCCAATTGCTTGCAATTGCAGAGTCGGAGCATATTGTGTTCAGTGGTTATCTGCCTTATTTCGATTTTCTGATTGAAACCATTGTCAAATCAGGGAAAAAAGTCAGCATTATTTATCACGGTTCACACACTTCGGTTTTGGAAGACCCGAATGCCGCAAAGCATTTCAATTCAATGGTATCGATGCTCAAATTGGGTATATTGTATCACGTCGGTTTTGTGAAGAAAGATATGGAGAAGACCTTTGGGATGTTGACAGGCCAGACAATGTTTCCGATATTATTGAAAACGGATGAATCATTAATAGGCAAACAATATGATAAATACGAAGGCCTGAATATTGGTGTTATGACGCACGATGCCTTTCGGAAGAATCTTTATAATATGGTTTCGGCGGCATTGCTGCACCCAAGTGCAAAAGTTCACGTCAAAGACCGCTATCTGACTTCGTATATGGGAAATGCCGACAGAATTATTACTCACGGACATTTCAAAGACCAAAACGATTTTTTCCGTGTCATTGGTTCGGTCGATTTGAATATGTACGTTACGTTCAGTGAGTGTTGGGGACAGTTTGTTAATGAAAGTCTTGCTTTGGGTGTTCCCTGCCTTTGTTCCGATGTGAGCGCAGTACTTGATTACAACAAAGAATTAAAAGATATGCTGGTAGTCCGAGAGTTCGATAACGATTACGCCATTTATTTGAAGTCGAAAGAAGTATTGCAGAATATTGATTATTTTAAGACTCGTGGCCCTGAGTATGTAAAAGAGTTGAATCTTTTGGCAAAAGATAGATTAAAGGCATTCTTGAGTTAAGATGGGAAAAGTAAGAATCAAAAACCTCGATACTTTCCGCGCCATTGCTGCACTAATTGTTCTTATTGGGCACACAGAAGGCGCCCGATGGTCAAATTTCGGTCATTCGGTTTTTGAATTCTTGCCGAGTGCACATTTGTCAGTGATATTATTCTTTGTCATTTCAGGGTTTCTAATTTCTTTTTTATTGTCAGAAGAAAAGAAAAACTATGGTACAATATCCATAAAAGATTTCTATGTTCGTCGAATTCTTCGAATATGGCCGCTTTATTATTTGATATTATTATTGTCGGTTGTTTTGCTTAGTCACGAACCTACGACAAAAGCCATTGCGTACGCAGTGAGTATATGCCCGAACATTCCCCGTGCGTTTCGTTGCGATGAGTGGAGTGCGTCACCGCAAATATGGTCAATAGGCGTTGAAAATCAATTCTATATATTTTTCCCACTATTAGTATTTTTCCTGTCAAGAAAACAATTATATACATTTTTGTCGCTATTTATTGCTGGATATACCGTTTTGCCTCATCTCATAGATTTTATTAATGTTAGAACCATCAATAGTGCAGCACTAATGGATTTCAATTTTAAATTTTATGCCGATTGCAAATTCAATTCATTAGCTGTTGGATGTTTGGCTGGGCTTATTCTTTCCGACAAAAGCAATTTTCTGAAGGTGCTATATAATCGATATTTATTCTATATCTCCACCATGGTTGCAATAGTAATTTGGGGATTGAATCTTGATATTTTAGGATATAAAGATGAGATAATGACGTTGCTTTTTGCTGTTATAATTTTAAATGTATGTACTAATAACGATTTGGATATCACCTTTGAGAATCATATGACAAAGTTTTTGGGGCGAATCTCGTATGGCATTTATATGTATCATTGGATAATGATAGAATTGGTATATAAAATATTGCCTGTTCAAGATTCTATTTTATGGAATTTAATAGTTCATATAATGGTGCTTATTGCAACTATTTTTGTTGCGTGGTTGTCGTATGAAACGTATGAGAAGTTTTTCTTGAACTTAAAACGAAAGTTTGAAAGATGAAAATATCCCGTATCCTTCAAATAATTCCACGTTTGCGAAAAGGCGGTGCCGAACGGCTTTGTCTCGACATTTGCAGCTATTCTGGAAAAAGTTGGTTATAATCAAATTTGTTATCCATAACTAACAAAATATGTTGGTTTTTGTTAGCTGCAACTAACAGTTTTCTATGTATGGACTCCTGCTGGTCGTTTAAATTGGATTTGCCACCCAAACTTGCGGATTTTAGAAAGTTCGGAGTAAAATGGTCAAAAAGTTCGGAGTAATATTATTAAAAAGTTCGGAGTAAAACGGCCAAAAAGTCCGGAGCGCATGCTGTAAATTAAAAATAATCAGTATATTTGCAGGGAAAACAAAATAAAAGATGGCTTATTTTGAACGCATACACGATGGTATTTTGTCGGAAAAATTGCAGAGTAGTGGTGCCGTGCTGATTGAGGGTCCAAAATGGTGTGGAAAGACATCGACTGGTGTCCATTTGGCTAAAAGTGTCATTTATTTGCAAGATCCCGACAAGCGGAAATCGTATGAGCAGTTGGCTGATACAACACCGTCGTTGCTGTTGCACGGCGAAGCGCCACATCTGATAGATGAGTGGCAGACACTTCCCGTAGTATGGGATGCGGTACGTTTTGCAGTTGACCAGCGACAGAAAATGGGACAGTTTATTTTGACTGGCTCGGCAACACCGCTTGACGATGCCACTGCCCAACGAGAAATATTGCATTCTGGAACAGGTCGTATTGCGCGTATGCGTATGTACCCAATGAGTCTTTGGGAATCGAAGGATTCCAACGGAACCGTTTCGCTTTCCGATTTATTTGCTGGAAAAACTGCCGATTTGTATGCTGAAAGCCAACTAACCGTAGAAGATATAGCATATTTGATGTGCCGTGGAGGTTGGCCAGGAGTGCTTTCGCTCAAAAAGAAGCAGGCGTTGGATGTGGTTTACAACTATGTTGACGAGATAATCAATCTTGATATTCATCGTGTTGACGGAACTGAGAAAAATCCCGAACGTGTTCGGCAGGTTTTGCGAAGTCTTGCCCGAAACATATCAACAATGACTACGGCCACAACCATAATGCAGGATGTGCAAGCCAATGATGTTTCGATAACCGATAAGACTTTGACCAATTATATGTCGGCTCTGCGGCGATTGTTCATTACCGAAGACCTTAAAGCGTGGCAACCTTCGTTGAGGTCGAAAACGGCAATCCGAACAAGCCATAAACGGCATTTTACCGACCCAAGTATAGCGACAGCATTGCTTGAACTCAATCCCAATAGTGTTATTGACGATTTCAATTTGTTCGGTTATCTGCTTGAGGATATGTGTGTGCGCGATTTGAGATGCTATACACTTCCTTTGCGTGGCGACGTATTTCATTATCATGACCAGGCGAACATGGAATCCGACGCGGTTATCCGACTTTACGATGGGCGTTGGGCACTGATAGAAGTAAAAACAGGAAGCAAGCAGATTGAAGATGCCGCAAAGAATTTGCTTAAATTGGCTTCAACCATTGACACTGACAAAATTGGAGAACCTTCGTTTTTGATGATTCTTACTGCGGGTCAGTTTGCCTATCGCAGAAAAGACGGAGTGTTGGTTGTTCCCATAGGATGTTTAAAACCGTAAGTCTATGCGTATCCTTCACATAATACCAAGACTGAACAAAGGCGGCGCCGAACGGCTCTGTCTCGACATTTGCAACCAGCTGCAAAAACGTGACGGTGTGCAGGTGCGGCTGATAACTTTTTCCGATGAAAACCATTATCCGTTTCTCGCCGAAAACCTTGATTGGCAAGTCATTCCCGCTTCCGTTCAACTCTCAATATTCCACCAAAACGCGCTGAATATTGATGCCTTACAGAAGGCAATTGAGGATTTTGCCCCCGATGTGATTCACACCCATTTATTTGAGGCAGAGATTGTTTCGCGTTCGTGCAGTTATCCGCAGGCAAAATGGTTCTCGCATTGCCACGACAATATGCGGCAGTTTCGCAATTTTGGCGTTAAAACCTTGTTCAACAAGCAATTGCTGACAAACTTTTTTGAAAAACGCTACTTGTTCTCACGATACCAAGCCAACAGCGGCAATATGTTCATTGCCATTTCGCACGATACCGAACAATATTTCCGCAAAACAGCAAGGAAATACAATGTGCAATTTTTGCCAAACGCCATTGATTATGAGAAATTTCACCGCGACAACGACCGTCAACCGAGCGCAAAACTTCGGCTTGTAAATGTCGGCTCGTATCAAGCGAAAAAAAATCAGCGTTTTTTGGTTGAGGTGGCAAAAAAACTGCACGAGCGACATATCGATTTTGAATTCAACCTTTTAGGTGATGGCGAAAAATTTGGCGAGGTTGCAAGTCTTGCCAAAAATAATCGTTTGGAGGCAAACGTAATGCAGCGCGGCAATGTTGAGAATGTCGCCGAATATCTTTGGCAATCTGACATTTACGTTCATTCAGCCTATTACGAGCCCTTTGGCCTTGTTTTGGTTGAAGCAATGGCCGCAGGTCTGCCCGTTGTCACGCTTGACGGCCGTGGCAACCGCGACCTAATTGTGCAGGGCAAAAACGGCTATATGGTCTATGAGCAGGATGCCGAGCGGTTTGCCGACCGCATTCTCGAAATCTGGAACGACAAACAAAAGTACCAGGAAATGTCGAACTTTGCGCAAAATTTTGCACGGCAGTATGACATTAAACCATACGTTGACAGGCTGTTGGAGTTGTATAAAACGAATTGATTGTGATGAAACAAAAAAATCTCATACTTCTCTGCGACAATTACCCGCTCTCGGCGCGTGAGTTTTTCATTGACGACGAGATGCGAGTGATTGCACCAAAGTTTGATAAGGTGCTGATATACACCGCGTCGGCTGATTCGGGTGAGAATCTGAACCGCTTTGTGCCTGCGAATGCCGAAATAGTCCCATTTTCACGCCAAAAACTTGAAATCGGCAAACTGAAATCGATTTCCCGCATTTTCAAGCCGATGTTTGTGGCGGAACTATTCTTCGCCTTTCGGAATTTGCCCGTAAAGTATTGGTTGAGTGCCATTAAGATAATGTATGTCGAAATTCACCGTGCGACGAACCTAAAGAAAGACCTTCTTGGCTTGTGCAAGGCGAAAAAACTGAATCCGTCCGACTGCGTGTTCTATTCCTATTGGCACGACTATAAAGCCTTGGCTCTGGCGTTGTTGCGGAAAGATGACCAATCTATCAAATGCGTTGCAAGAGCGCACCGATGGGATGTTTTTGCCGATAAAAATCTAATTCCATATCTGCCATTCAAATCATTCATTATAAACAATTTGTCGCAGACATATTCCATCTCGGATGCGGGAAAAATCTATTTTGAGCAATATCTGAACCGCAAACTCGATGATAAAGTGACGGTTTCACGGTTGGGGAAATTCAACGACCGACAACCGAATATGGACAAGCAGCCAGATTCGGTGCTGATTTGCTCGTGCAGCAATCTCATTCCTGTAAAGCAAGTTGACAAGATTATCGAAGTTATTTCGCATTTGCAGACGAAAAACATTCGTTGGGTTCATTTTGGCGACGGACCGCTACGAGCTGAACTTGAATCAATGGCAGCCAACAAGTTGCAAAATATTGATTTTGAATTTCGTGGCATTGTCGCAAACGACAGGATTCTGGATTTCTATGCCGAAAACCACGTTGATTTGTTTATAAACCTGAGCGCGTCCGAAGGCATTCCCGTGAGCATTATGGAAGCGTTGTCGGCTGGCATTCCTGCGCTGGCAACCAATGTGGGCGGCACCGCCGAAGCCGTAAACAGCAAAAACGGTTTTCTGATATCTGCAGATTTTGATTGCCGCAATGTGGCACAAATTATTGATAACTACTTGAATTCGCCAATTTCAGAGCGAAGTATCTATCGGCAGAATGCCTACCTTTTTTGGAAAGAGAATTTTGAAGCAGTGAAAAATTATAACGATTTTATATAAATGGCGTTATAGCTGGAAATGATTCGGAGCGATTGGTTCCGGAATAAGGTAATCAAAGAGTAATTGTCGTTTGTATTCCAAAATTTAGCGTAAAATTAGGAGTTGTAGTCCTAATTTTGGCGTAAAATCCGTACCTATACTACCTAATTTTGGCGTAAAATTTGGTAGCAAGGTGCAAGATTTTAGCGTAAAATTTGGAAGTTGGTCTATTGCTTTGTATGTTTGCAGAAAAATAAGGAACTATGAAACAGGTGATTGACAGGCAAATGTTGCAAGGGATACAAGACATTCTGGCGTCTTCGTTAGGCAGAATCGTTGTTTTCACGGGGGCGAGACAAGTTGGAAAGACTACGTTTGTAAAACGCTATTTCCCTAAATACGAGTACATTTCGGTTGAGGACCCAGTGGCAAGTTCAGAGTACGGGCAGTTGACTGCCGATATGTGGCACTCGGCATATCCTATGGCAATTCTCGACGAAGTTCAGAAAATGCCGCAACTTGTCGAGAGCGTGAAAGCAACCTACGACAAGTTCGACGATGTGCGGTATATCCTTTTGGGGTCGAGTCAGATACTGCTGCTCAACAAGGTGAAGGAGAGCCTGGCTGGGCGATGCTCTATTTTTTCGCTTTATCCGCTCACGTTGCCCGAGTTGATTACGCAAGGCACTGGCAATGCCGTGCAAATGTCGCCGTTTCAGCGAATTATAAAAAACGGAATGGCGGATGTGATGTTTATGCCGTCGTTTATGTTCGATAAGAATTATGCCGTCAAAATGCAGCAATGGCAGTATTACCTTCGGTTTGGCGGCTACCCGAAACTGACCGACAGGCAGTTGACCGACGATTTGCGATATGAGTGGCTGTCGGATTATGTTCGCACCTATTTGGAGCGCGATGTCCGCGACCTTGCAATGATTCGTGACCTTGAGCCGTATGTGAAACTACAGCAGGCGTTGGCCGCCGACACGGGGCAGATTCTGAACGAGACGTCGCTGTCGAAAGAGATTGGCGTAACCACCAAAACTGTAAAGAACTATTTGCAATATTTGTCGTTGAGTTATCAGACGTTGATTCTGCCTGCTTGGAGTAAAAACATTAACAAGCGATTGGTGAAAGCGCCCAAAATCCACTATTTAGACAATGGCGTGGTTCAGGCGGTTTTGAAAAAACGTGGCGGACTGACGGGCGGCGAGTTCGAGAGTGCCGTTGTATCGGAGATATACAAACAAGTGAACAACATTCGTGCTCGTGTTAATTTTTATTACTTGCGCACCCACGATGGCAAGGAAGTTGATTTACTTATCGAGACGCAGAACGGCTATTACGCTTTCGAGATAAAGATGGCGGAGCACGTCTCGGCCACCGATGCGCGGCATTTGCGTAACTTGCAGGAGTTTCTCGACAAGCCGCTGCTGCACGCGTTCCTGCTCTCGAACGACAACCAGACGCAACATTTTTCGGATTCAATAACTGCGGTTAGTGCGGCGTATTTCTTAGGATAAGGTTGGTGATTAGTCATTTTTGTTTTTCGCATTGCCTACGATTTTTGGAAAGATAATTTTGAAGCAGGGAAGAATTATACAACCTTTGCAAAGACATTGCTAGAGTTTGAGTTATGAAACACTTGCTCATATTGGCCTACGATTTTCCCCCATACGTTTCGGTGGGTGGCTTGCGGCCGTACGCGTGGTATAAGTATCTGAAAGAATTTGGCGTTGAGCCGGTTGTTGTCACGCGGCAGTGGGGCAATGTCTATGGCAACGAGCTCGATTATATTGCACCGGGCTCGTCCCGTGAGACGATTGTTGAAGATAGCGAATGCGGCACCATTATCCGCACGCCGTACAAGCCGAATCTGGCTAACCGGCTGATGCTCAGATACGGCAAAAACCGTTTTGCGCCTGTGCGGAAGGCGGTTACGGCTTTCTATGAGTTCGCGCAGTACTCGTTCTTTGTCGGACCGAAATCGTGTGTTTATCGCGGTGCGAAAAATTATCTGAAAAACAACAAGGTTGATGCCATAATTGCCACCGGTGAACCGTTTGTGTTGTTCAAATATGCGTCGGCACTGAGCCGGAAACACAACATTCCGTGGATTGCCGACTACCGCGACCCGTGGACTGAAAACAAAAATAGAAATAAATGGTTTGGCAAACTGAACAAGTATTATGAAAGACTATTTACAGCCAACGCCGAATGTGTCATTACCGTTGACGATTTCTTTCGTATGCAGATAGGGACCAATGTGAGCAAGCCCTTCCACATTATCCCCAACGGCTACAATCCCGACGCCATAAATGCGGTATCAGGAATTAGTCAGGGAACCGATTGCTTGAGATTCGCCTTTGTCGGCACCATCTACAAGTGGCACCCGCTTGAGAGCGTGCTGCATTGTTTCTCGCTTTTTACCGATACAACCGCAAAACCCAAATTCGAATTGAATTTCTTCGGGATAAACAATGCCGACGAATTGAATTCATTGCTGACCGGCAAGTTTCAGAATCTGATTGGGAAAGTGCATGTTATTCCACGGATGGATAATAGCCTGCTGATGCAGCAGTTGGCGAAACACAATGTTATGCTGCTATTCAACTACTACTCTTTCACGGGAACCAAAATATACGATTATCTGGGCTTGAAACGCAAGATACTGCTCTGCTATTCCGACGACAGCGAAGCCCGCCAACTCAAAGAAATGTACTATCCGACAGAAGAAATAGCCGGATTGAGCACCCATCTGCAGAAAGACCTAATTAACGCCACACATTCGGGTGTGATTGTAAAAGACAAAAACCATCTGCTGAGTGTGCTGGCCGATTTGTACGACGAGTTCCAAAAGACAGGAACCATCGCTTGCGACACTGTTGGCGAAGAAAAGTTTTCGAGAAGGGGCGGTGCAGAAATGCTAGCCGATGTTGTTTTGAACCTATAGACCGACCTAACAACACTATTTCTTCTCCGCCTTTTTCTTCAGCTTGTCAATCTTATCCTTCTTAGGTATATCAGTGCGCTGCGGATTTTCGGGCGAACTCAGGTTTTCGGTTTCCATTTTGGTTAGTCTCTCGATCACCTTATTGTAGAGCTGCTCATAGTCGCTGAGATGGTCGCTATAGTACTTCATGGTGTTGTCAAACTGTTTGGGGGTTATGTCGTATTTGCGAAGCACATAGCCGTAAGCGCCTTCAATACGGTCGCGGTTGCGGTCGATGCGGCTGCCAGAGTACGACAGATAGCCTTCGGTCAGATGGATGTCGACAAGCACATCAACCAACTTGTCGCGTTTAATCTCAGGACGGTCGCCATCATTGTGCGAGCACGACTGAACAGCAAGCGCCAACATCAGAACCAACAGACAACTTCTCAGCATTTTCATTTCCTTATCTCCGATTCATTAAGAATCTTGTATTCAAAATAAAAAAGGCCACCACTCGTTAACGGCAGCCTTTATTTTACGTTTTATCTAATCTTACGTTTCGATTTCGACTTGCGGATATCCTCGAACTTGACTCCGAGCATAATCTCGTGCGAACCATAACTTGACGCGCTCAACTTCGAAATGGTCAAATCGTATGAGTAACCAATGTTGATCATATCGTTATAGTTATAACCCACGAACACAATCACAGCCTCAGGATTCTTGAAGTTGTAGCGGAATCCCAAACCACCCCAGACCATCTTCTGATAGATGACGCGGCAGTTGATATCAGTCATGAAATCGTAGTGCGGTACAGTTTTGATAAGGATCGACGGCTCAAGGTCGAAGTTACGGTCGATGTTGTACTTGTAGCCGCCCTGGATGTAGAAGTGCGGTTTCACGCGGCCGTCTTTTACAAGATAATCGCCATCGTACTTGTCGAGCAACGACATGTTGTTGAAGAACAAGTGGTTGAACGAGATACCTGCGTAGTACTGCGATGTATAGAGATAAACACCGAGCGATCCATCAGGATAAACCTTCTTGTAAACCGTGTTCTGGAATCCGTTCTCGCCCTCGTTGAGCTGGACGTTGATATCGGACAAATCGACCTTCTGCTGAACAATACCCACGAACAGACCTGCCGATATGCGGATATCACCCGTGATGCGCAGATTATAACTGTACGAGCCGTATGCGCCCATGTTGCCGATTGGTCCGGTCACATCGTTGAAGATGTAGCCGCCGTAGCCCATTGGCATCACCTTGTGCGGTCCGTAACCGCCGAGCATATAGGTCTGCGGTGCGTCCTTCACGCCGGCAAACTGATAGCGGTAGTTCGTCTTAATCTGCCAATAGTCGCTTGTGCCGCCAATAGCAGGGTTAAGCACATACTCGTTGAACATGTACTGCGAGAATTGCGGCAGTAACTGTGCTTTGGCCGTCGGGACTGCAAGTAGAGCCCCAGCAAATACGGTTAAAATAATCCTTTTCATAACTGTATTACCTTATAACTGTAACAGGTCCTGTAACTTTCTTTCCACCAAGGATACCATCGCTGCATTGGATAACGTAGTAGTAGGTACCCGACGGAACCGGTTTGTTCTTCTCATTGCGTCCGTTCCACTGATTAGCGTCGGAATAGTCTTTTCCGGTGCCCGAATATTGCCATACTCGGCCGCCCCAGCGGTTGAACACGTAGATTGTGACATTATCGTAAGATGCAAGACCTTCAATCTTCCAAGTCTCATTATACTCGTCGCCATTCGGTGTGAACACGTCAGCCGGATGGATTCCGCTAATCGAGTTGATGACTACGTTGTCGTAGTAGTTACAACCCAGATCGGTGACGCTGTAGAGCGAATCCTTGAATTCAGCATCCACTTCGAATGTCACGCTATCGCGAACTCGGGCAATCACCTTGCCGAACGACTGTGCAACTATCGGGTTGCCATCGTTTGTCGACTCGTAGCGCAGGCCAGAGCCTTCGGCATTGAGTTGGTTGGCAGGTGCCCAATCCCATGTCCACAATGCGTTTTCTGAGTAAACGAACTCAACTGGCATGTTATCGAACTGCAGCTGGTTGGCTTCGAGAGTCAGCAGACCGCCTTCCGGAACTTCATACTCGCCGGCAATTAAGAGTTCGTCGCTTGTAGCATCATCCATCGATACGGTTGCCGTCAGTTTCTCATTCGGGCGCATTGTGATGGCTCTGATTGAGTCAATAGATACGCACTGATTGTCGGCAATCTCGAAGTAGTAGGTTGTTGCACCGCCGTATGGCATGAATGCATCTGCCCAAACCACACCGTCTTTATCAACCTCGACATTGAACAATGTGACATCTTCTCCACTTATGCTCTTGCCATGATTGTAGACAGGTTTCTTTTCCTCTGGAATAGTTACCGTACCAGGTTCTTCAGTCGAAGTTGTATCGACAGAAACCGTGCCCGTTGTGTCTGCGGCAGGTACCGAATCATCGCGGAAGCGGATGTAACGGTTGAACCTGTAAGCGATTGTCGAATCAGCCACATTGGTTGAGTCAGCAATATTGGTAGATGTTGTGTCGGCTGCAGGAGTCGGCTGCGGCTCTTCAACTTCAACATCTTCATTCTCCAGATCTTCATCAGTCAAAGCGTAGAACTTATAGCTGCTGAATGTAGCAGCTGCAGTTACCTTGGCTGTCAACTCGTCGCTCGGGCAAGCAAAGATCAACTTCTCGTCGTTCTTGAATGTTGCGTTTGCGCGCAGATTGCTCTTGCTTCCGAGTTCGTGCTCAATCACTACCGGGCAAAGCAGAGTGTCGCCGAAACCAACTGTGATGGTGTGCGGTCCAGCAGTAACCTTATCAAAGATATGTGCTTCCTGGGCAACTCCACCGTCAATCTGATAGTATTGTTTCAGATCGGTAATTGTCGACGATACCTGGCTGTTAACCATTGCAATGGCGGTAACCGTAATCTTACCATATGAGAGTTTGCCATCAGCAGTGTAGTTGTAGCAGTTAGGTTCATCGTCTTCAATCTTGCTGATTGTGATTTCTGGACGCTCCGACATTACTGCCAAGCTGACGGTATCGCTCGGGCAACCCTTCGCATCGTAAGCCAAAACTTTGTAACCACCGGCCGGCAGCAACTCTGTAAAGGTTACATTCGACATTGTCTTGGTTGAGTCGAAGCAAACCGCGCTGCCATCTTCAGGCATGAAGTGGAATTTAACCATCGTACCTGTTCTACCCTTAATGGTGTCGATTACAATCTCAGCGTCAGTTGTGTTGTAGCAACTGCTCGGCTTGGTATTGGCTATTGCAAAGTTTATCTTCTCAGGTTGAGCAACTTCAATTGAATCAATCTTCACGCAGTCCTTGTTATCGGTTACCTTAACAGTATAGGTTCCGGCTGTCAGACCTGAGATTTTCTCAGTTGTTTCGGTGCGGCCTATCCATTCATACTGGAATCCACCGTTCTCGCTCGTAGCTGTTACCGAAACTTCACCGCTATTCTCACCATAGCAACGTGTTTCCTGAGCCACAAGTTCAATTCGGAATTCCGACAAGTCGGGAACTTCAACAATTGTCTTGTACTCGCAACCACGTGCGTCAACTACATACAAGCCGTAGTTGTCGGTTGCCAGACCAGTAATGTCAGCCTTACCGTCATCTGATACTTTAACAATATTATCAGTCCACTCGGTGTTGCTGAAAGTATAGGTGAATGGTGCGTTACCGCCTATTGTCTTCTTAATGCTGATTGCACCGACAGTCTCGTAACAAGGTGTTCCGATAGCCACAAACTGGGCCAGCAGGCTGTCGGTAGGCTGAGTAACTGTAATTGTATCAGTTATTGAAATGGTACCATTGCGCTGCGAGATGGTGAATCCATATTTCCCGGCTTTCAAACCTGTAATCAATGCGCCTTCAGCCACAGAGTCGGCAGGCCACATCGGGCTACCCCACTTGTAGGTGTATGGCTCATAATAACCACCGACACCTTCAATCTCAATAGCACCGTCGCTGCCACCGTAGCATGCAGTTGCCGATACTTGAACAAGTTTGTAAGTCAACGGACGATGCTCTATAGTGATAACGGTATCGATTGAGCAACCATCAGGATTGTTGTCTTCCATATGCAGCATATAATCGCCTTCGCAAAGCAGATAGATGGTGTTAGGTTCGTTGGCATCAGCCTCAATCGGGTTGCCGCTGGCATCGGCCCAAGTGTAGGTATAACCCGGAACGCCACCCTTGCCTATTGCTGTGATAGCACCATTGCAGCTGCCCGAAGTACTCAAATCGGGGTCACGATGGATTTCAACTTTCAATGCACGTTCATCGCTGAGTTTGAATGTATCAACCTTGCTACAACCGTTGGCAATACTCTTAACTTTCACGGTATTAACACCATTGCACAAAGTGTTGCTTCTAGCGTTGTCGGTTTGAACACCATTCCACCAGATATACAATTCAGAATTATCGTAAACATTGTCTTCATCGTATACAAGACCGAGTTCTGCAGAACCTGTGCAACGATCCAGGCAAAGAACACCAACTTTGTTGACTACCGATAATTGAAGCGTTCCATTGTCTTGAACTTCAACTATTGAATCAACCTTACATCCCAAACCGTCTTCAACAACAAGTTCGTACATATCGGCACCCATTGCAACCGGGCTTGGTCCGTTCCACTCTGAACCGTCGGTAAGCGATGTCCAAGTGTAGCTGTAAGCGCCTGTACCACCTTCAACAGTAGCCACTGCGGTACCAGTCGGTGTTGCGCACTCTGACTCGGTGGTGACTACATCTGTTATGGCAAGTTTGCTTGTCGGTTCAATGACATCAATTGTGTCTTTAGCTTCGCAGTAACCATCAGTTACTATGACGGTATACTTGCCTGCGCCAACGCCTTCAAACGAGTTTGTTGCATCACCTAAGACAACACCGTCTTTCTGCCACTGGTAAGTCAGCTCGGCAGATCCGCCGACAGCTGATATAGAGAAGCTTGCTGTTTCGTCACCCAAGCATTTAGGCAGTGCGGTGATGGTCTTGGTTATTACAATCTCTGCGGGATCAACAACGTCTATCGGATCGCTTATGGCGTCGCAGAACGAAGTGTTATCTGTAACCTTAACGGTATATGTACCTGCGATCAAACCAGATACTGTCGGCTCGGTTGTGGTTGCAATTACGCCGTTTCCATCAGACCACTCGTATGAGTAGTCACCCGAGCCATTCGTTACCGACACGGTAATTGAAGCGTTGTCGTCGCCGTTGCACGAGTTGGCTTTAAGATCAGCAAGTGTTATCGTCATTCCTTCGGCCACGGTCGATATTGTGGTATCGATAAAGCAGCCTTTATCAAAGTCAAGTGCATCGAATGATCCGGCGTCGTAGATACGGAATTTAATTCCACTGGCACCCGTAAGGCCTGTTGCCGTAAGAGTGGCCTGGTTGATTACCAAGTCAGGCTGGTCTTGTGGCAGACCCATATATTCCATATGGTAGTCGCCTTCAACCTTACCGCCAGTTACTGTGAATGTTACTGCGCCATTGTTAACTGTGCAAGATGTTGCCAGTGTGACATTGGTGTTGGTAACCATCAGAGTGTCGGGTTGGCCGATGCTGAAATCCAAAGAATCCTGGCAACCGTCTTCGTCTGTTACAATCACTTTGTATTTATTGCCAAACGGCAGAGTGGTGAAGCTAGCCGAGAAGTCGTCAGCTGATGTAGCGGTGTAACCGGCCACATCAAAGTCGAAATGAGAAATCAGCTCTTTGGTTGCCGAGAATGTTGCGACACCGTCGCTGCCGCTATGGCAAGTAACATCGCTGAGAGCATCCTGGCTGATATGGATTTTATCGGGCGAGCCAACTTCAACCATTGTTACAGCTTCGCAGCCCTTGGCATCGGTTACACGTACATAGTAGATTCCCCTGCAAAGATCAAGAGTATCTGACTCGTATGTTCCACCAACATAGTATTCTTCAGTGAAGTTAATATCACGTGCCCACTCCCATTTAACAATCTCGCCAGAACCGCCTATTGCCTTTGCAACTGCGTGAGCATCGCACGCGCCATAGCAACTTTCGCGCAAGCCAACTGGCGAAATGTAACTTATAGTGTGAGCGTTAGCTATCGAAACATTGGGGTTCAACTCCTTCGAATCGAAGGTCAAAGTTTGTGTTTTACCCTCGAAATCGACATCAGTAAAGCTGATTACCGCATGTTGCAATTTACCAACTCCGTCAGGATAATCACTACCTACCTCAACTGCCCAACCACCTTCGGCCGGATTCAGACCATAAATGTCGCTCCACGAGCCCGTGATTCCAAACGTTCCATCAACAGCGGTGCCATAAGCCCAAGTTTTCAGTTTGTTATAGAAATCGACATCTGATTCGGTTGTAAACTCGAAATCAAAGTTTCCTGCTGAATTTACCCATGACAACATTTTACGATTATGATCCTCCGTGTGGTTGTACAATTTTACTTTGTGAATTCCATCAGGTGCAACCAAATAGAACTGAAGGCCATAGGCTCTTGGATAACTTCCTTTCACTTTTACATGGATTTTAGTTGAAGCACTGATTGGGAACGGCTGAAGTGTACCAATACCGATTACCAATTCAGGCATGATTGTGATTTCCATATCATCAGTTGCATCACCACAATTAGCGCTTGTGGTGGTGAGTGTCAGAGTCACCGAACCTGCTGCCTTGTCACTGTCACCCGGTGTATAAATTGCGTTAATGCTTGTCGCATCGTCGAACGAACCATCACCACTTGATGTCCAAAGCACGTCGCCATATTCTGATTTAGCATCCAGAATCTGATAACTGCCGTTGTAGCAGATTGTTGTGTCTTTTCCGGCATAGGCTGTCGGACCCTGTTGGTTATCAATGGTTATCTTGAAGTCTTTTGAACATTTATAATCAACATCATATATGGTGCAAGTCAATTCGTAGTTGCCAGCTTCAGTTGAAGCAAATACAGGATTTGCAATATTTGTTGCTGTAAGCAATTCATCTACATCATTGCCAGACCATGTATAAGTGAAATTACCACTACCACCACTGATAACTGTTGCATCCAAATTCAGACTACCATTGGTGCAAGAAGTTCCGTCTTCAGGCAGTGAACTAACTGGCAGATCGTGAACTGTTACATTCATTGGGGTTGGTGCAGCGGCGTCACAACCATCGTTGTAACTTACCGATACTTTATGTGGCCCTGCTGTCGCCCATGTATAGGTGAATGAAGGTGATGTCTCGCCAGTCTGCTCAACGTCGTCAACATACCACTTGTAGTCGCTCTTTCCTTCATCGGTGTAGTAAGTACCTGGTTTGCCTTCACATACTTCACCGTCACCGTCTATGGCTGGAACCGGTTGCGGTTTGATGGTAATGGTCATTGATGAAGATGCGTCATCGGCAACTGTGCACGGGGTTTTTGATTTTGCTGTCAATGTCAGGGTTACGCTTCCCACATCATTCGGACCAAAGAAATATGTCGGATTCAAAGCCGTTGCATCGTCGAAAGTACCATCACCTGATGTTACCCATGATAACCCGGCTGTTGCGTAATGGTCGGCTGTTGCATCTGATAATGGGTAAGACGGGACATTGGCGCAAACTTCGGCGTTATTTCCGGCAAATGCTTCGGGCTTGGCAACAAAGTTGATTGTAGCCTCTGCTGTCACAGGTTCACAACCTTCAACTTTTTCAGTGAACACCAAAGTGTAAGGACCTTCCTCGTCTGCAACAAATTTATTTCCATCAACAATTCTGGCCTTAGTTTCTTCTGTTGACCAACCCATATTGGGTATAATTCCGGTTACAGTTGGTGTTTTTGAAGGCAACGGATACTCCAAGCCGCAAATTTCATCATTATCAAGAGTCGGCTGTGGCTTCGGCTTGACTGTGATTATTGCCGTGAGCGTCGGTTCATTAATACAGCCATCATTAGGTGTGGCAGTAATTGTTACAGTCGTCAAGTTGGTTAAAGTAGGCGAAGAGATGTAAGTACAATCATAATCGCCCATGTCTGTCGAGCCAGCCTCTGAAGAAGTCCATGTAAAATGACTACAATTCTCATAATCCTCAATTTCGACTTTGTATGATTCGCCAGCACAGATAGTGGCCTCGTAATCATTGAATGACAGAACGGGTTTCGCTGTGAAATTAACCGTAGCAGTAACTTCGTTGCTACTGCAATTAGCATTCGATTCAATTACACCTATTGTATATGGCCCGTACGCCGCGTTTTCGTCAAGTGTCAAAGTTACGCTTGCTGTAGTGCCGCTTATAGTTTCATTGCTCTTCGACACACCTGCCGGAACCACCCATTCAACGGTGTTGCCTGCGGTGATAGTTGCAGTCAGCACGTCGGTTGGACCACAGATTTCTTTGTCTGTAAGCTCTGGTGCCGGAACTTTGTTAACATGGAATGTGTAAGGCAATGAAATTGACCCGCATGCTGCAGAGTTGATAGTTGCAGTGAGTGTTACGTCTTTGTCGGCATCAGATTCAACCGGGGTGTAAGTCGCTACCAGCGACGATACTGTTCCGGAAGTTTCCAGTGTACCTTTATAAAGGGCGTCGTTTTTAGACCATTCCAAAGTTGTATTGTTGGTCGCTGTTGCTGTTACTGTTGCAGGCATGCCCACGCAAACATCATAAGAATCTGATAATGCGAGTGTCGGATCGTCGTGGAAAGTAACATGAACTACCGGACTTGGATCTGAGTAGCAACCGTCTTTTTCTTCAACCACTGTTAATCCATAAGTTACGCCATTGTCACCACTAAGATTGGCAGTTGTTGCCGTTGCAGGTGTAACAACGAATGTGGCGTCGCCGCCATTGTTCCAAGTAAGGTTTCCGCCAAGACTCGGAACTGCTGTTGCTATGGTAGACAAACCACAAACATCGCCATTTGAGCCTGCGCCTATCGGATTGATTGATACTGTAGGAACAGGTTTTACCTTAAGTTTGTAACTGTCACTTTTATCAGAGCAAACACCATTACCTACTGTTACTGTTATTGTTACTTCTTTGCCAGCATCGATACCACTTGGCGTGTATGTTGCCGATTTGCTATCGGCACTTACGTCCAAAGTACCGTTACCATCGTGTATCCATGATATTGATTCCTGATTTTCAATTGAAGGAGCAATTGTTACAGGGGTAGTCCCACAAGTTTCGCCATTTTTAGGTGAGAATGACACTGTCGGCTCTTTGTAGAAATTCAATGTAACTAATTGTCCCGGAGCCGGATCACCTGCGTCGCTATATCCCACGCAACCAGCTTCAGGCTCAGTTTCTATAACTCTGAAGATATATTCACCGGGTTGAGTTACTTCTACGTGCAATCCGCTTACTGAAACATTACCAGTGCCTGTACCGCCTATACGATCAGCAACCAAACTACCACCCATGCTGGCATTAGCAGCGATATCTTCCACAAGTCCACAAACGGGATGATCGGTTGATGTAATATATGGTTTGGGGGTTGCAACAATGGTCAATTCCATATCGTCAGAATCATCGTCGCAAGTTCCGTTTGATACAGTCATAGTCAGCGTTACGGTTCCGGCAGCGAGCAAATTCAATGTCGGGGTTTCAGTATCGGCACCCGATGCTATTGTTGCTATCGAAAGATCGCTTACTTCCCACGAGATAGCGCCTTTATCATGATTTTTGGCTTTCACGCCATTCTCTTTCTTTACAGTATATGTACCTTCAGAAAAGCAAACTTTATCATCAGAACCTGCATTTGCTTCTGGTGCAGGTATCGTTGTAATCTCGGCTTTTATCTCTTCAGGATAATCACTTGGGTCCTCGTAGACTCTTTCGAAATTTTTGCGGTCTGTACAACCTTCGCTGTCAGTAATAGTTATTGTGTATTCACCTGCCGGAAGGCCGTCTAATGATGCTTTACCTGCAGGGAAATCGTAAGTTGTTCCACCTAGTTGTGCCGAGTATGAGTATGGACCTGTGCCGCCCAACACATTCGATACTGTAATCACACCCGATTCCTTATTAATACAGGTTTCTTCGGCACTAGCCTCACCTGTAATTCTGGCCGGACCGCCATCATAACTATCCGGTTGTCCCAGTTCTCGGAAAGCAGGCGCATATACATATGGCTCTGGTGAAGTATATCTACATCCGTGGCCATCTGTAATAGTTACTGTATATGCTGCTTGCGGCTCAGCAACTGCTTGTTCTGTTCCTGAAATAGGAAGAAATCTGTCTGACCGATTCCACACTTGCGAATATGTACCCACACCTGTACCACCGGTGAGATTGTATCCCAATGTTATATCATCGCCCCAACATTTAGCATATTTATCCACTTTGAAACTAAAATCAAAATCAGGGTTTTCGAACTCAACTGGTTCCGTTGCAAACACTGTGTTGACTCCATCAGGACTAAAAAGGACATTATAATCACCTGGTGCCTTATTATAATAAGTATGAGTTAAACCGAATGCACTACCATCTGGTTCAGGCTCATACTCCATTGTCGAAAAATTAAACTTTCCTAAACTCATACCATAACCTTCAGCATCACCGCCTGTTATCGTCACAGTAATAGTTCCATCGTAAAGTTCTTTAATGTCGTTCACATAATCTGAGTTTGAAGGACATGTGATATCGGTATGAGTCACTTTCATGACTGGTCCTTTGGTTCCGGCAAGAGCATAACTTTTCGCAATATTATAGCGCAAACCATTTACAGATAAGAAATTCTTCAAAAACTCATTGCGAATCAATATTTCAGACCCTTTGGCTTCGAAGGTCAAGTTTGAAGCCTTGCTGAAATCCCACTTGTCGCAAGTCACCGTCGAGTTCTCAATGTTGAGAGCCGTTGCGTTCTCGGTGGCCGAGAATACGGCGCACGTAACTGTGTAGCCGTTGGTGTTGAACGAACCTGATTTCAGGGTTATGTTGCCTTCGGTGATCAGGTCGGACTGAAGCGTCCAGCTGCCGCCGTCGATAACTATTCCGCCTTCAAGCCTGCTGGCAATGCTGACTGTGTTGTCGCCACTGCCCGAAAGCACCAATGCTCCGCGCAGTTTGCCAAAGTCGGCGTTGGCATCAGTATTGATTGAACCGCCAATGGTCAGATCCTTCTTGCCCGAAAATGCAAAATCGGCATTGGTAGCTGTCAGGCTGCCTATCACCACTGCATCCTTGAGCGTGACGGTATTTTTGTCGCCACTGAACGAATTCTCATCGAACACTACACTTGTTCCCGATTCAGGAAGTGCCGCACCCGGCTCGCCACCCGATGTGACTGACCAATGGTTCGTGTCTGACCACTTGCCACTGCCACCTACCCAGAATCTCGACTCTTGACCGAATAGTTGCGCTGCAACTAATAAAATCGATACGGTAAAAATGTGTCTCTTCATAACGCTTATAATTAAGTGTTGCTATTTCCTTTTTGCGCTCTGCATACATTTGTGTACGAAAAGCGCATAAAAGTAATTTTTTTTAAAAACGACATTTTTTTGTTTTGATAATCCGACAATAAACGTCGGTAAATACACAAAAATCAAGGTTAGGCTGAATTTGCGGTACGCAAGTTGGTGTAGTTTAGGCGATAAACACCAACCGGTAATAGAAACGCAAACCTGGAATAAAAATTGTGCCCCACCTATATATAATATGGTAACGGCCGGACTATTTAGCCCCAACAACTGGTGGTTCACCTAACAGCAGCAGCCGTGCGGTTAAAAATCGTAGTAGATATTCTGCAGCGATGTGCGCAAACCAAACGTTATTAAGTTGTTCGCTGTTTTTGAACCATCAGCTTCTTCAGAACGCCGTGTAAAGCCCACATAAACATTCATATTGGTGCGCGGATTGATAAGAAAAGCTGCTTTTGCGCTGGTATTCTGCAGAATAACTTTCTGCCCCTGCCCTATCTCGTTGTAGTATTCCGATGCGTGAGTGGTGTAGTCGGCAAAGATGTTACTGCCCATATTCTGCCCGCCAGCATCGCGGCCCTGCATTGCGTGGATGTATTTTGCTTCTACAAACAGACGTTGGAAATTGTAGCGTCCGATGAGCACGAACTCGCGGAAATTGCTACCCAACGGATGGGCAATCGGCTGACGGAAGTGTCCGTAGTTCTGAATATGTGTGACGTGCGAGTACATGAACGGCCGAGCCACGTTCATCTCAGCCTGCACATCGAGATGCTCCAAACCAAACAGATCATAGGTTTTGTAACCAGCCTGCAACGCCCATTTGTTGGCCCACCAGCCCCACTGGATTGTAGAGTCCGACTTGTTGAACTGATGCTTGATTCCGGCTTTCACATTCTCGAGTTTGAACTCATCAATGATGAACTGTCCGTAGAGTACGTGGTTGTCGCCCAGAGTGATTTTTCCTGTCACACCCATCAGAGCGTTGTCGGGCGAACCGACTGAGAATTCAACCGGACGGGTGAAGATGACCGGATTGGCGTAGTTGATATCGAATCCGCGGTGGCCCAAACTATCGGCATTGGCCCAGATTACCGCTTCAAATAATCCTACATTGAGCCATGGCGTCACCGACCAGTCGAGATAATTGAACGAGCCCCATTTCTTATCGTGCGGATGGCCGTAATCGTAGTGCTTTGTAAAATCTTGAAATTGAGCCCAAAGATTGACATATTTGATGTTCCAGAAGTCGGTTGTTATGCGCAGATAGGGATAGTTGGCCGCAACATCGCTTAACAGCATCGAGCGGTAGCCATCACCAATGAAGTTCTTGCCGTGACCGAATGTGATGTCGAAATGCTCATCGGGCTGAAAGCTGATGGTGGCGTCGGCCCACGCATAATCGTAGCCGTCGTCTTTGAACACCTTGTATGAGCTCTGCCCGGGAATCGTCTTCACATCTTTCACCACCTGGCCGCGATAATCGTAAAACTTTGCTTGATTTTCATAGAAATCGGTGGTGACAAACACATATTTGCCAAGCCGCGCGTTGAGTATTATGCCGCGGGTGTTTACCCAACTCATCTTGTCGTAGTCGCCATCGCGGCCAAGCTCAAAATTCATAAGCGGGTCGATGGTGAACTCAAAATCGTCCTGCCGGTAAGTTATCCAACTGCGGTTGAGCAGGATATCGGGCAACTTGCGGCTCACCTGGATGCGGTAAATTGAATCGGCATTGACGGTGGTGTTCACCTGCCGGTTCTGATAGGGCTTGACCGACGTGTGGAAGCGGTTCTGCTTCTGATAGACATAGCGGTCGTAGTGGTTGAACTCGTGTTCCATATAGAGTGAGTGCGACTCTTGGCCACACACCACTAGTCCGCATGCTGTAATCAAAATCGATAAAAGAATCCGTCGACTCATTATTTCTTTTTTAGCGAGCCGAATTTAAACGAATTTGCGCAAACCGATGTAAGTTTTTGGCAAACAGCCCGCAATTTGACACCAAAGTTTCGGCAAATTGGCTTTGGCAATCAAAAAATGATATACTTTTATAATCTAAAATGGCAACCGATGATGAAAAAACATCTGACACTTTGCATATTATCAATATTTATTGGTACGATATTGTCTGCGCAGGAAAATCCGAAAATCAAGAAGGATTCGTTTTTTGCGTCGCCAATGGGGCTTGAAGATGCCAAAAAGAGTCTGGCAAAAGGCGAGCACTATTATAAAAAAGGCGCCGGATTGTATGACGAAGCGCTGAAATACTACATGAAGGCCTACCGCTATAACAATCGCAACGCTGCGCTCAACTACAAGATTGCCGTCTGCAACCTGATGGGCAACAACCGCGAAGACGCTCTCGAATTCCTGCTCAACAGCACCCCGTCGGTGGCAAAAGACTACTTCTACCTGCTCGGCCGCGCCTATCAGTATAACAACCAGTTCGACGAAGCCATCAACGCCTACCGCAGCTATCTGCAAGGCTGCTCGAAAATCGACTATGCCAACGCCAACAAAAAGGTGGCGCAGATTATCCGCGAATGCGAGTTCGGCAAAGAGATGATTAAAGACACTGTGGCAGTGTTTATCAATAATTTAGGCCCGATAATCAACACCTACTACGACGACTACAACGCCATGGTGAGCGACAAGAACCAACAGATTTACTTCACATCGCGCCGGCCACGGCAAGAACCGAAAAAAAGGGTATCGAGATTCAAGTTCAAGGAACAGATAATGAGCGCCGAAGACGGCATCAGCCAACAATGCGAAAAGGTTTGGTTTGAAGACGATTTCAGCTCGGTGCGCAACATCAGCCTTGCCGGAATGAGTCACAACGGCGAGCGCATTTACTTCTACAAGGGCAAGCGTGGCAACGGAATGCTCTACACGGCCGTGCTGGGCAGCAAGGGCTGGACCAAGGTGCGGAAACTGAAGGGCGGAATCAACCACATTGCCTACCGCGAAGGCGCATTGAGCATTGATGCTGACAACAATATCTACTACGTCACCAACCACCGCAGCGGACTGGGCGGCAGCGACATCTGGATGGCGCAATACAAAAAGAAAAACCGCTGGCATAAGCCGGTGAACATCGGAACGCCAATAAACACACCGTTCGACGAAGCGAGCGTGGCAGTGACACCCGACGGCAAAACCATCTTCTTTGCATCGGACGGCCATCTGGGGATGGGCGGTTTCGACATCTACAAATCGGTGAAAGACACCGGCGGCAACTGGGGCGAACCGCAGAACCTTGGCTTCCCAATCAACAGTCCGGCCAACGAACTCTTCTACCAACCAACGTCGGACCCCGATGTGGCGCTTTACTCAACCATGCGCAAGGGCGGCCACGGCGGACTCGACATCTACTCGATTGTGAACGACAACCGGCAGCCGTTCTACTATGAGTGTTCGGCCATCGAAACCGATGAGATGGAACCGATGAACGTGTCGGTAACAATAACCGACGCCGCGGGCAACACTCTGAAGACAGGCGAAGCGCAGAACAGCGACCTGCCTTTCAAATGCAAATTCGACGACACGGGCGTCTACATTGTCAGCGTGAACCGCGAAGGCTACAAATCTGTAACTGACACCATTGAGTGCCCGCCGCAGAAAAAGCAGACGGTTAAAAAGCTGTTTGTGCTTGACAAGCTGCGCCATCCGTTCACCATTGCCGGAACGGTTACCGACACCGACAAGGGCACACCCCTGCGGGCCATGGTGCTGCTGAAAGATGCGGGCGGAAACATCATCGGCAAGACAAACACAAGTGTGCTGACCGGCAACTATGCTTTCTCGCTTGCCGACAAAACCGATTTCAAGATTGAAGTGTCGGCAACTGATTATTTCCCGGCCGAAAAACAGATTAACGCCACAAAAACGAGCGCAAGCGAAGCCCGCGAAGACTTTGCTCTCAAATGCAGCCGAGTGGACTACGTTGTGCGCGGGCGCATCACCGAAGACGACCAGACAACACCCCTGCGCGCGGCTCTCACCTTCTACGAGAAGGGCAAACATGATGCCGAAACCATTGTATTCAGCGACAGCTTGAGCGGAAATTTCAATGTCACGCTGAAGACAAACCATCCATATATGCTTGAGATTGAAGCTAATATGCACTTTTTTGTGAACGATGTCGTCTACTTTGGCATTGACCAGACACTTGTGGTCCGAAACTACTCGCTCAAGAAGATGGAAACGGGCGCCAAACTTGTGATTGAGAACATCTTGTTCAACTCGGGCAAGGCCACACTAAAACCACAGTCGTTTGAAGCGCTCGACAAATTTGCCGAACTGCTGCAGAAAAACCCGACGGTGAGAATTGAAGTTTCAGGACACACTGACAACACAGGCTCGGCATCGCTCAACAAAAAGCTGTCGAAAGACCGAGCGCTGACCGTCAAGAACTATCTGGTTAACAAAGGAATAGAAGACGAACGCATAACCTACGCCGGCTACGGATTCGAGCAGCCGATAGCACCGAACGACACCCCCGAAGGACGCGAGCAGAACCGGCGCGTTGAGATTAAAGTAATTAAGTGATTATGAAACGGATAGACCTAAAAATATTATTTGTGGCCATTCTTGCACTGCTGGCTGGCTGCATGAAAGACGAAGTCGAGTTCAACGACGTGAGTTACAAACGTCCGGTGAACATTGCCGTGCCTGTATCGACCATCAACGCCGACTACAACAGCATTCTGCGACGCCTGGCAAAGAACGACGGCAAGAGCGTGCCCGACATAAAATCAAAAGACGACGGCATGCTCTACGTTGAATACGACAAAGACTACCACATTGGCTGGGCTGATGTGCTCACAATGAACAATATACAGCTGGGACTGAGCAGCCCGATGCCGCTTACGCAAGGTGGAAAAATCAACCGGACAGTGACCGAGCGCATCAAACTGAACGCTGACGACAGCCAACGCATTGACTCACTCATCATTGCAAAAGCGGCAATGACAGTCAAGGCTGAGCCGATGGATGTTGACGGACAGTACACTCTAAACATTGCCGAACTCAACAAAGGCGGCCGACCACTGGCAATCAGTTGGGCGGCCCAATCGGGTTGCAATCAGGAAATCGACCTTGCCGGGTACACCATTGTGCCTGGACATTCAACCGACTCAAGCTACCTGACCATCAGCATCAGCCTGAATGGCACGGCAAAAAGCACATCAATCAGCTCGGCATTCACACTCAACCTGTCGACAACCGATATTGAGCCACAGATTGTCTTCGGATTTTTCGGAACACGGCTGGTCTACAACAGTCCGTCGGAGATGCCGCTCGACTTCTTCGACTCGTATGAGTTCAACGACGGCATTGAGTTCACCGGCACCGACCTGAGTCTTGACGTCAACAACTGGACAGGCACACAATTCGACGTAACGATGGACATTATGCGGCTGGTTGACCGCGACAACGTAACAGAAAACATCAAATTCGACATTGAGAACAAGCTCTACGTTGACCAAGTGAGCCACGACACCTACCGCCCCGATGGCAACTTCAAGCCTTGTGCCAACAAGTTCACGCTCGACACAGCCAACTCTGATGTGAACTCACTGCTGAGCATCGACCCCATCAGTTACAAATACAGCATTTTGGTAACATCGAACCCGAAAGGCGAGACCAAAGAGAACTATCTCACGCCTGAATCGTCGCTCGACTGCCACGTGAACATGTACATTCCGCTCTGGATGAAAATCACAGATATGGACCGTACCGACACCATCGATTTCGACCTGAACAGCATCATCATCGACAAAGACAACGCCGACTATGTTGACACTCTGTCAATGTACTTCGATTTCGACAACGGCTTCCCGCTCACAATGGTGACCCAGGCCTACCTGGTCGACGGCCAGATGCGTGTTGTCGACTCGCTTTTCCCACGGTATGAACAGGTTTGGAAAATGCCAAAAATCGATGCCAACAAACGTGTCTCAGAATGGTCGCACGTGAGTAAAACGGCCGTAATGGACCAAGAGAAAATCAAGCGCTGCTCTGATGCCGATGTGAAGAAAATCCTGCTCAAATCCATTATCGACACCGAGAATGCCGGCGAGTGCCAATTCTTCAAATTCTACAACGAGTACGCGAT
>JAEEGJ010005385.1_pt1 | contig 40410 bp, 32 predicted proteins | sample 8958761 | NCBI WGS metagenome assembly JAEEGJ01 (sample SAMN16246546, study PRJNA631951) | gut metagenome | biome: gut microbiome; feature: rumen; material: RS-attached | host: Bos | place: Iran: Karaj | collected 2018-10 | reverse complement strand
AGCGTTGGGTAACGGCTGAGGTCCTGCCACAGATTCGCAAAACAGGCGGTTATATTCCTATCCGCGATATAGATGGTCGTGAACTCTCGAACGAGGAAATCCTAGATCGAGCCGACGCTATCGTAGGTCGCACCCTTCGCATGGTGAATGAACCTGCCGAGGACACGCTGACTGCTACTCAGGTGGCGAAGACGTTTAATATGACGGTCAGCGATTTCAATGCGGTGTTGCGCGACATGGGCATCCAGTATCGCCGCTACGGCCGTTGGAACATCTCTGACGACTTGGCCGACCGCAATCTCGTGCGCCTGCGTACCCACATCTCTTATTCGCTGAAGGGCAAAAAGAAGGTAAGCGTCTATATGACGTGGACGCTCGACGGCCTGCGCTATTTGAATTCTAAACTTGGTTATCCTAATTTCTAAGCAGTATGAGTGTATTTGAGATTTACAAAGGTGATGGCGGCGCGAAGTTCATGCGCCCCGTCCGTTCGAGAGAGGAGTATCTGCAGAGCCGCAATACGGAGCAGCAGCAACAGACATTGAAGGCAGTCCGTTCGGGCGAAGAAAACAGGAAGTCGCAGCTCATACAGATGAATTACTCATGTCTGCCTAACGATGACGGCTCGCTGAAGGGCTCGAAGCGTATGAGCACGACGGTGGGTATGGACATCGACCATATCGTCCCCGAGGACATGCTGAAGGTGAAGGAGTGCATCCTGCAGAAGAAAGCCGAACTTGGGCTGCTGATGATGGAGGAGAGTGCCCGCGGTGCCGGCTATCATCTGGTGTTCCGCCGCCGACCGGAGTTAGATCAGGTGGGCAATCTGAAGTGGGCTTCTGAACTCTTGGAGGTCGCTTACGATGCGCAGGCGAAGGATATCACCCGCGTGTTCTTTACGACTACCGGCAACGAACTGGTGTATCTCGATGATGAGATCTTCGAGATAAAAGAGGCTGCAGGCACCGAGCCTGACTCTGCTCCCGCTGACGCAGTGTTGCAGTGCTGCAGTTCGGAATATGATCCCGAGGCGAGGTACAACGGGGTGCTGATGAAGGACATCATCGCGAAGTACTGGGAACTGTTCAACGGCGGGAAGGAACCTGTAGAGGGCGACCGCAATGCGCTGACGTTTGAACTGGCAGTCACTATCAGGAGCATTTGCGGCTATTCGTTGGAGAAGCTGATGCAGGTGATTCCCAACTATTGGGCTACCCCCGACGGCGCGTGCTCTGCAGACGATGTGGCCGAGTGGCGCAAGACCATCGAAAACGCCCTGAAGGAGCCTCGCAAGGGTATGCCCTACAGACTCAAGCAGGTGCTGCAGGCGTTGAAGTCGCAGCAGGGTGTGAAGGCTTGCGGCGGCACATTGACCACGCCGCCACCAATGCCGAAAAAGCTGCCGCCGCTGATCAAGTTGCTGACGAAGAACGTCCCATGGTTCTACAAGCCTGCTGTGGCCAATGCGGTGTTTCCTGCACTGGGCGCTCACCTGCACGGCGTGAAGTTCCGCTATTGGGATAATGTGGAGCACGAGGCCACATTTATGAACATACTGATTGGTCGCCAGTCGATTGGTAAGGGTACTATCAAGAAACCCATCGAGTACATCATGGAGGACATCCGCCAGCGCGACATCCCCAACCGCCAGCGCGAGGCCGAATGGAAGCAGAAGAACCCTGGCGCGAAACAGAAGAAGGATCCCAGACCAACGGATATCTGCATCCAGATGCTGATTGATAACCTGACGGATGCCGTCTTCAACCAGCGTATCGTGGATGCCAACAACAACGGCCAGCGTTTCGTCTACACCATCGTCGACGAAATAGAGGGCTTGAAGAAGGTGACGTCGAAAGGTACGGTCGATGAGGTAGGGCTGCTGATTCGTAAGGCCTTCGACAACTCTGATGCCGGTCAGGAGCGCGTAGGTGCTGATTCAGTCAGCGGTATAGCGCCTTTAAGGTGGAACTTTAACGCTTCGACGACACCACCCAATGCGAAGAAATTCTTCATGCGGATGGTGAACGATGGTACCGTGAGCCGACTGGATATCTCGACCATCATCAGAAGTGATGACGACGAGGACACGGAGCCGATTCTGGGCATCTACGACCACACGTTTGCTGCAGAGCTGAAACCCTATGTCGACCGTCTGGAGGCTGCCAACGGACTGATTGAGTGTTCGCAGGCAAAGCGTCTGTCGCTCAACATGAAGCAGGAGAATAAGGATGCAGCAAAACTCTTCGAGAGTGATGCCTACAGGGTTTTCTCCTATCGTGCCAATGTCATCGCCTGGCTGAAGGGAATGGTGCTCTATGTGGCTCACGGCTATCAATGGAGCAAGGAAATTGCGGATTTCGTCAGATGGTCGCAGCAGTATAACCTCTGGTGCAAGATGCTGTACTTCGGTCAGCAGTTGGAACGCGAGCTTCGCGAGGAGGTGGAGATTCAGCGTCAGTCAGGGCCGCAGAACCTGCTGGAATTGTTGCCCGACGAGTTTACCAAAGAGCAGTATCACCAGATGCGGCAGCAGCAGGGTAAAAGCGGTGACGGCGAGAGCACGCTGCGCAGTTGGCAGAATCGCGGACACATTGTCTTCGACGAGGTGAGCGGCAGATACGTGAAGACTGAGGCGTACAAACGTAAGTTCGGAGGTAAGATATGATTGAGATTCAGAACACCCAAGAATGCTTCGTGCAGCTCTGGCGGATGCTGGAGCGCACGAGGCGCCTCCTCGGCGGTCAGTATAAGCGATTCTGTATTCGCCGTGTGTTGAAATCGTGGTTCGGCGGAGAGGCTACCGATGATTTCATCTGGGAAGTCTGTCACCTGAGTGAGCAGGAGGGTTGGAACGAACTGCCGCTGCCCTCGCTCTATCCGCGCAAGCATCGTGAATTGCTGCGGGCTATCGTGGCGGTGAAGACGGGCATCAGCTTCTACCGGATCAATCTCAAAGCCCTCGATGCGGCCTATAGCATCGCCTTTCCTAAAAGTACACCTATTAATATCAATAAAAAGAAAAGAACATGAACGAAGTAAGTATTAATAAGCAAGCAAAGCTCTCCCCTCATTTTACCATAGGGGAGTTAACCAAAACGAGTTACCATACGAGTGATGGGAATATTCCTTCGCACGTGGCGATAGAGAATTTGAAAAGGATCTGCGGGTGGCTGGAAATTCTAAGGGAGCGGTATAATCGGAAGTACGGTCAAGGAGGGGTGACACGCGAGGGACAGGCACCACTGTGCCCTTCGAGCAGAGCACAGATGGATGCCAGTCCCTGTGTATCACCTGACATTCCCGTGATTATCAATAGCGGGTATCGGAGTGAGGAGGTGAATATGAAGTGCGGAGGCGCAAAGGGGAGTAATCACCTGACGGGCTGCGCGGTGGATATCCATTGTTATGGACCGGAGCAGATGATCAGGATGGCGAGAATCCTGCTGGACATCGCCGATGAAACGAAGCGTGAATTTGATGAGTTAATCCTCGAGAAACGCGGCTCGACGTATTGGATTCACTTCGCAGTAAGGCCGAAGGATAATCGCAGGAAGATTCTCTTCGACTGCCGGTAATCAAACACCCGGGGACGGTTCTTTTTTGTTTGACTGATTCCGCTGACGGCGCAGCGGATCAAACAGGAAAGAACCGTCCCCTCTATGTTCACTTTGCTGTGTTTTTTTATTATTTTCTTTCATTATTCGGATGAATTTTTGTACTTTTGCAAAGTCGTTAGAAATAAAATAAATAGGCAAGTGAAAATGACTCACAAAAAAAAGATGAAAAAGAATTTATTGGCGATTATTGCAGCCATGCTGCTTTGCCTGATGCCGTATGTGGTTGGGGCTCAGGAAACAGAGATTAATAGTCGTGACCTGCGCGGCAAAGTGGTTTATCAGGATGATAATGTGGTGTTCCGCCAGATTGACGAGCATACATGGATTGGCAATGGACATCTGGTATATAATGAGTCGCTCTACCTCGTTGAAGGTAATGACCGTGCACTTCTGATTGATGCTGGGACACGCATACCTGGGCTGGACAAGATTGTGGCAAAGATTACTTCCAAGCCTGTAACGATGATGTTGACCCATGCCCATGGTGACCATGCGGGTGGCGTCGGACCTTTCCCCGAGGTTTATCTGAATGCAGGTGATATGACTATCGTTCCGAATAATATGCGCAACTATCAGGGACAGATCAAGTATCTCAACGACGGGGAAATGATCGACCTGGGTGGTCGTGAGATAGAGGTCATCTTTACGCCTGGTCATACTGCTGGAAGCACAACGTTCTTTGACAGGGCAAGGCATTACGGATTTAGTGGTGATGCTTTCGGCTCAACCAACCTGTTGGTGTTCACCAACCTCTCAACCGAGATGTACACCGCCGAGCGGATTGAGCGGTATATGAAGAAAAACGATATCCATTTCCTCTTTCCTGGTCATTACAGCGGTGACAATCTGGAGACGCTTCAGCGTGTTACCGATATCAAGGACATGTGCCGCGAGATACTGGATGGTGAGCGCCAACCGACTGCCAGCAATGGCAACAACGGAGGCATGGATATGATGGTCGACGACAAGGGTGTCCGTATCAACTTCAGTAGCCGGTCAGGAAAGAAGTAATCCTCACCGGCTACATTCTTCAACGTGTAAAGTTTTGCACTTGCATTCATAATTATAGATGTTTAGAAATTAGAAATTGACATTCACTCCTCCCATCACCGTTGCTCGGGGCATGGGATAGCCTAGATTGATCTCGTAACTCTGTGCCAGCAGGTTCTCACCCCGTGCCCAGAGCGCCAGATTGCGAGTCAGTGCGTAGCTGACAGAAAGGTTCAGAAGACAGAAGTTCTCCTTTTGCTCATCATTCCCTACGGCTGTATAGAGACCGCCGATGTATTGCAGACCTGCATTCACGGTCAGCTTGTTGCAGTGATAATCTGCACCAAGGAATCCTTTATAGTCGGGGGCTGCCACTACAGGGTTCTTCATGTGAAGCAGCGAGTGATTGGTAGAGAGGGCCCAGTGGCTGTTGATGCGATACTGGGCTTCCAGCTCTGCACCGTAGTTCTCAATCTCTCCCGTGTTCACATTACGGGGCTTACCATCTACGGGGATGGTCTGAATCATGTTGTCCCCTTTAACATAATAGAGGTTCATACCGTAGTTGAAGGCATTGATGTGATGGCGCCACGAGAGTTCGTAGTTCCAAAGACGTTCGGGGGCCAGATCTGTATTTGAAGGGGGGTAGAGGTACATTTCACGCATGGTGGGATTGCGGAAACCTTTACTTGCCATCGCCTTGATCTGCCCTGTTTCCATCGGACGGATTACGATACCAGCCTGCGGTACCAACTCCGTTCCGGTAATTGAATGATGATCTATGCGGATACCGGCATCGATGGTGAGCCACTGCAGCAGGTCTTGACGGAAATCCACATAGCCCGCTATCTCATTACGATACGATTTGCCGCTCTGCTTATTGGGTGTGTCGAGCACTTCGTCAGTTTCTTTTGATGTATAGTAAGCGTAACCGTAGATGTGCTGGTAGTCGATACCTGCAGTCAGTCGGTTGCCTTCAAACAGTTGGAAGCTCTGATATAACGATACGCCCGTCAGTGCATCCTTAGAACGGAAATAGCGCTGTGTGGGCTTGCTGGGGTCGGCTGTACCATCATCAATCTTGTGGCGCCCAAAGTTTGTATAGACTGAGAGTGCACCACTGGTCTTGCCGTAATGGTTCTCCAAGGCTGCTGACACGACTCCACGTGTAATCCACTGGTCGGCATTGTAGAGAGGACTGCTTTCCAATCCCGGATTGGATGCGTTGAAGTGAGTAATGTCGGCATCGATATAGGCATTCCAATGGTCGTTGAAATCAAAGCCTAGCTTCAGGTAGCCACCATACTGCTCGAAACCCATGCGTGGACGGTGATTGTCTGTGCGGCCATACTGGGCAGACACAGTGCTACTGAACTTCCCGCTGCGTATCTGGTTGGATGCTTCTGCCTGGACAGTACCATAACTGCCCGCGCCAAGGTTGATGTCTGTGCGGACACCATCTTCACGGGCCTGACGGGTCACAATGTTCATCACACCTCCCATCGCATTGCTTCCGTAAAGTACTGATGCGGGGCCTCGTAACACCTCGATGCGCTCAGCCATCAGTGTCTGATAACTGTCGGAAATGGGGTGACCATAGATACCTTGATACTGTGGATGACCATCGATGAGAACGAGCAGCTGACCTGCACCGCCCGAGATACCACGCAGGTTGATACCGCCAGCGGCACCCGTTGACACACCATAGCCCATCATCGAGCGTGAGGTGACAAAGAAGCCTGGCACCTGCTGCATTACCGTTGGTAATACGCTCGTCTGGTGCTGTTCTGTCAGCTGTTGGCGCCCGATCACGTTCACCGTCATCGGCAGATGGCGTACATCTGTTGCGTTTCTTGTTCCTGTTACAACTACTTCTTGCAGTGATAGTGAATCTGCGGTCTGCGCTCCACTGATAGCAGCCATCATGCTGAATACTGTTAATACAATAATTTTTTTCATTTTAAAAAGACTTTCAGCGCCTTTGTGACGGTTATTTAACTTCACGCATCTTCATGCCCATTCGAAGTTGTCCTTTCCTGCACCGACCTCGAAATGATACTTCACGATGCCGAGATCCAACTGGGTATAGCCAATCAGCGAGAAGCTTCTTTTGGCGATTACCTGGGCAGACTTGCTGTCTCTGGCGGGTACATATTCAAAGAAGAACTTCTGCTGGTTCACGGCTGTCGGGGCAAGCAGGGCTGCTTCGACACCCTTGCGGAACCACAAAGGGGTGATGTCGCTGGCGTTGCTCGCTTTTCCTACGGTCTTGATCTTATGACCGACTCCCTGTGTCTCACCATAGCCGATGGCGATATAGGCCTTGATAACCTCGCCCTCTTCGAGTACGTAGGTTCCAGGTATCTTTGAGTAGCTGAGTCCCACCCAACAGGTATTCAAACCGAGTGTCTGAGCCAGAAGTACCAGATGCTCGCCGTAGTAGCCGATACGTTCATCGAGGTCTTCTGCCTTTTGGCCAGCCATGACCAGATAGTTGGTCACGTTGGAGAACTTCCCGTACTTGGCTAGCTTGCCTTGGAAGGCTTTCGGCTCATTCTTGACCAATTGGATATGCAGATGCCCATGACGGTTCTGCTCTTCAATCTCCTTCTCCAGCACCTTGACAATGTCTTCTGCCAACGGCTGTGCTTTGTATGCCCTTACGCTATGGCGGGCTTTCATTGCTTCTTCTAGAGTCATATTAATATTTCATTTTTGTGTCGGTTGTTTATTTCTTTAATGTTTCAATGATTGAGTCTAATTCACAGGCCAGATGCGTGTAGTCATCCATCTGGAGTGGACAGGCCTTCAATGTTTCACCCATACCTGCAGGGATGAGCTTGTAGGCTTCTTCCTCCATGTCGCGACCTTTCTCTGTGAGGCTGACTATCTGCTGGCGCTTGTCCTGCTCACCCTTCTTGCGGCTGACAATGCCCAGCTTCTCCATGCGTTGGAGTAGGGGAGTCACGGTGTTCGTCTCCAGCAGCAACCGGTGGGCGATGTCGTTCACAGGCTGGCAGTCTTTCTCCCACAACACCATCAGTACGAGGTACTGCGGATAGGTGATGCCTAGTTCCGTGAGCATCGGCGTATAGGCCTGCGTAATGAGTCTTGCTGCCGTATAGAGACGGAAGCAGATCTGATTGTCAAGCTGCATTTCTGCGTGCATAATTGTCGATAATTAATTAGCCAAGCATTTCTTCAATGTCCTTCTCGAAGTCTTTGGGCTCGGTAGTGGGCGCAAAGCGCTTGATGGTCTCACCATCCTTTGAGATCAGGAATTTGGTGAAGTTCCACTTGATGTCACTATCTTTCTCCACACTCTTGCTGATAGCCTTGAAGAGCGTCTTGGCGGCCTTTGCCTTCAGACCGTTGTACTCCTCGGTGGGAGCCTGTGCCTTCAGATACTCGAAAATGGGCTGGGCATCGGGACCGTTGACGTCACCCTTTCTCATGATTTGGAAGGTCACACCATAGTTCAGCTGGCAGAACTCCTCAATCTGTGCATCGCCCTCAGGATCTTGCTCCTTGAACTGATTGCAGGGGAAACCGATGATAACGAGTCCTTTGTCTTTGTACTTCTGGTTCAGTTCTTCCAGTCCTGCGAACTGAGGGGTGAATCCACACTTGCTGGCTGTGTTGACAATCAGCAATACCTTACCTTGAAACTGTGAGAAATCAATCTCCTTACCTTTGCTTGAAAAAGCCTTGAAATCATAAATCTTTTGCATACCTTATTTATATTTATTATTTCTATCGTTTGCGATGCAAAGGTAATAATAATATTTTATATCGCAAACGATTTATTTTATACTTTAAGAATGATTAACAATCAAATAATAATAGAAATGCATAACTTTAACTTTTGTTGAAGATAGGCTACATCTTTCCACACGGTTTGATGGCTCTCACTATTTATTCGATTCATCTTCTACTATTTCAAAAAGTCCCTCCATTTTATCGATAATGAAGTCGGCTCCGGCCTTTTTGAGCTCCTCTCTTGTTCCGTTGCCCCAAGTTACACCACATGTCTTTGCCCCCGCATTGGATCCCATTAAGATGTCAACAGCCATATCTCCGACAACAAGCGTCTCACTGGCAGCATAGTGCATTGCAGCAAGGGTCTTCAGTACAGGCTCCGGCTTAGGCTTTGCTTCCATAACGTCATCTGCTCCAATTAAATAAGAAATGTAGTCTGCAATGCCCATATTGTGAGTCAACTCCGTGAGGGAATTGTGCGAACGGGATGAAGCAATAGTAAGTGCGAAACCATGTTCCTTTAAGGTTCTCAAAGTTTTGACAACACCAGGAAAGGCTTCCGGCGTAATCTTCTGCAGATTCTCATTGAAGATCATGCGGTAAGTCTCTGTACAGCGGGTAATGAGTTCTTCTTGAATATCAGAGAACAGCGTTCTGAAGCACTCGGCTAATGGCAAACCTATAGTAGATGCACACTCTGCCTCAGTGCGACTTGGCAGTTGCAGCTCATTTATGGTCATCTGCATAGTGGTGACGATGTTTCGTCTAGTGTCACCCAGCGTCCCGTCAAAGTCGAATATAATCAGTTTTATGCTCATGCCATCAAATTATACTTCTATCGCTGGTGCTTTCGTTAATAAATCCATTTCACAAATTCTATTAAAATACACTGCAAAGGTACTCATTTTCCTTTTATTATTCGTATCTTTGAAGCCAACATTACAATACTTTAAGAGAAATATGGCAAATAATTATGAAAACTGCATATTTCTGGCGCACTATGACAAGAAGCCCAATTCATTCTTAGGTAGATTCTGGTGTTGGCATATCAATTCAGACGTGATGAGTTGATACTGATCATCGCATCTTCAACCGACAGGTTCCTAAGAAGCGCCATGAATACGAGCATACCATGGAAGATGCCGACGATACTGACATTCGTTGTTATACCCCGATTTTTCACGTTTTGCCCAAAATATTTGGTTATTTACTCAAATTGAACTATCTTTGCAACCGTGAATGAACTATAAACCAGCATTTATGAGAAGGATGACAATCGTTATGGTAGTGACTGTTGCTCTTGTGGCAGCGGTGTTTGTGAGTTGTAAGTATTTCAGAGGCCAAATACTCGATGGCCCGGGCATGGAGCGTGACTCTGCTGATTACAGCGTGAAGGTGGACTCTGATAGCATAGTAAGGCAGGACATCACTGTTGATGAGAGGACGAAGGAGAAAATTGTGGGGATTATCCATGACCTGTATGTAGCAGCTTCACAGAACCAATCTGATATTGACAGCAGGTTTGCCTGTCGTGCATGGTGCGACATGGTGGCTGCGGTGAATAAAAAGGATAATGATGTGGCGGAGATCGGCTTTTTCAACGACGACTATTGGACCATGATGCAGGATGACAACCCCAACGATCTGGAGGCGCGAGATATTCAGTTCGAGCAGTTGGACACAGAACAGGGTAGGGCGATGGTCAATTTCATACTGCAAAGCTCTGTTCAGACAGTGCACATGAAGTTTGTGTTCTGTCGTGATGACGGTGACTGGCTTATACACGATATCATACGTTTCTATAACGAACCTGACGACAAAGAGGATTCGTTCAGCTTTATGACGTCGATGAAGGACTATCTCAACGAGTCGGCCGAGACGGCATCGGAGCCATAGGTGCCTTAACTTTCTGCGGCTGTCTCGAAATAGTTCTCGAGTTCAGTGCGGGCGCTGCCTTCGCTGTTGGGCAGGTCGCGGATGATTTGACCTTTCTCCAAAAGGGCGATACGTGTGGAGATGTCAATGGTATGGGCAAGATTATGGCTGGAGATGAGAATGGTGGCTCCCGTCTCATGATTATAGTCGGTGAGGATATGCTTCAGGATGTTTTGCGACGAGGGATCGAGAAAATTGAAGGGCTCGTCGAGGATAACCAGTTGCGGGCGCATGATGAGAGCTGAGATGATGCCCACCTTCTGTTTGTTACCAGCAGAGAGGTTGCGGATGAGCTTTTTCTGCCCGAATATCTCGCCACCTGCCAGACGCTCGTAGGCCTTCAGACGCTCGTCGATCTCAGTCTGAGGGAGACCTTTGATTTTTCCCAGAAAAGCGAATAACTCCTCGGGGGTGAGGAAGTCTATGAGGAAGGTATCGTCGATATAAGCACCGGTGTAGTCTTTCCATTCCTCGGAGTTTGCGGGGTTGATGACGAGGGATTCCTCATTCTTGCTGAATCGGGCGTCTGAAGGGAAGGTCAATATCACTTCGCCTTCGTCGGGCTTCAGCAGGTCGAGAATCATACGGAACAATGTGGTCTTACCAGCACCGTTGTTACCTACAAGCCCAAGGATATCCCCATCGTTGATGACGAACGAGGGGATATCGCTGGCTATTGTCTGCCCGAAGGCCTTCTTGATGTTCTCAATCTTTATCATTATACAATACCTTTTCCGTGACAGTTCTTAAACTTCTTGCCTGAGCCGCAGGGACATGGATCGTTGCGGCCGGGGAGCTTATCTTTGATAATAGGTGTGCGGGGCTGCTGGGCACGAGTGTCGTGCTGAGCGGCTGCCTGCTGATTGCGGTCGACGAGCTGCTCCTCACCAACCTCCTGCTTCGACTCGGTATACTGCTGGCGCTGGGTGTGCTGTTCGGGAGCTGCCTCCTGCACCTGCTGCACCTCAGGAATCTGGGCACGTGTGAGAATGGAAGTGATGCGGTTATACATCTCGTTGATCATCGCATCCCATACCTTCGCACTCTCGAGTTTAAAGATCAAAAGCGGGTCTTTCTGCTCGTAAGAGGCATTCTGTACGGAGTGCTTCAGTTCGTCGAGCTGACGGAGGTTCTCCTTCCACGAGTCGTCGATGATATGGAGCAGGATGGCCTTCTCGAACTCCTTGACGACTGACTTCGACTCGGTCTCGTAGGCTTCCTTGAGGTTACAGGGGATATTGAACATACGGCGACCGTCGGTGATGGGCACCATGATGCGTTCGTACATGTGGCCTTGATTCTCGTAGACCTGCTGGATGATGGGCTGTGCAACCTGCTGGATGCGCTCGGTCTTGCGGTTGAAGTTGCCAATGGCAGCTTGGAAAGCATTCTCGGTGAGTGTCTCACGCGGCTGGTTGATGAACTCGTCGCTGGTGAAGGGCACTTCCATCGAGAGAATGTGGAGGAACTCTTCCTTGCAGCCATCGTAATCATTGTTTTCGATGATGTTCACCACACGGTCCCAGATGATGTTGGCAATATCCATGCCGATACGCTCACCCATGAGGGCGTGACGACGCTTCTCATAAATGACGGTACGCTGCTTGTTCATCACATCATCGTACTCAATCAGGCGCTTACGGATACCAAAGTTGTTCTCCTCTACCTTCTTCTGGGCGCGCTCAATGCTCTTCGAAATCATCGGACTCTCAATCATCTCACCATCTTTGAAACCTAAGCGGTCCATCACGGAAGCGATACGCTCAGAGGCGAACAGACGCATCAGTTTATCCTCAAGTGATACGTAGAAGACAGAGCTTCCCGGGTCTCCCTGACGTCCGGCACGACCACGCAGCTGACGGTCTACACGTCGGCTCTCATGACGCTCGGTACCGATGATGGCAAGACCACCGGCTTCCTTCACCTCAGGCGAAAGCTTGATATCGGTACCACGACCGGCCATGTTGGTGGCGATGGTGACGGCTCCCTTGCCGTTGGTGCTCTGACCAGCGAGGGCCACAATGTCGGCCTCCTTCTGGTGGAGCTTGGCATTCAGCACCTGATGGGGGATACCCTCTCGCTTGCCGGTTTCGGGATTCACATACATATCAAGCATACGGCTGAGCAACTCTGAGATCTCCACCGAGGTGGTACCAATCAGCGTTGGACGGCCAGAATTACGCATCTTCACGATTTCCTCGATGACGGCGCGGTATTTCTCGCGGGCGGTCTTGTAGACACGGTCGTCCTGGTCGTTACGAATTACAGGACGGTTGGTGGGAATCTCCACCACATCGAGCTTATAGATATCCCAAAACTCACCAGCCTCGGTAGAAGCGGTACCGGTCATACCAGCGAGCTTGTGGTACATACGGAAATAGTTCTGCAAGGTGATGGTGGCAAAGGTCTGTGTGGCTGCCTCCACCTTCACATGCTCCTTAGCCTCAACGGCCTGGTGCAGACCATCGCTCCAGCGACGGCCTTCCATGATACGGCCCGTCTGCTCGTCGACGATCTTCACTTCGCCATCAATGACCACATACTCATCGTCCTTGTTGAACATACAATAGGCCTTCAGCAACTGCTGGAGAGTATGTACACGCTCACTCTGAACGGCATAATGGCTCATCAATTCGTCCTTCTTGTCGACGCGCTCCTGATCGCTCAGGCCTGTCTCAGCCTCAAGGGCAGACAATTCAGAGGTGATATCGGGCAGCACAAAGAGCTGGGCATCGTTCACCTGCTTGGCTAGCCAGCCTGTACCTTTATCGGTGAGGTCGCAGGAATTCAGTTTCTCATCGACAACGAAGTAGAGGGGCTCCACGCACTCCGGCATACGACGATTGTTGTTCTCCATATAGATTTCCTCGGTCTTCAGCATACCAGCCTTGATACCTTCCTCAGAGAGGTATTTAATCAAGGGCTTGTTTTTCGGCATGGCCTTATGCGAACGGTAGAGGGAGAGGAAACCTGCATCGAGCTTCTCCTGGCCCTCTTTTTTGTTACCGGCCTCCATCAGTTCGTTACCTGCTGTGATCAGCGTCTTGGCATCAGCAAGATACTGTGTGGCCAACTGTTTCTGTACACCCACGAGGCGCTCTACCAACGGCTGGTATTCCTCGAACATCTGGTCGTCGCCCTTTGGTATCGGACCAGAAATAATGAGCGGGGTACGGGCATCGTCGATCAACACGGAGTCGACCTCGTCGACGATGGCGTAGTTATGGGCGCGCTGCACAAGGTCGGCTGGAGAAATCGCCATATTGTCACGCAGATAGTCGAAACCGAACTCATTGTTGGTACCAAAGGTAATATCAGCCTGATAAGCCTTACGACGCGCTTCGGAGTTGGGCTGGTGCTTGTCGATACAGTCGACACTCAGACCATGGAACATATAGAGCGGCCCCATCCACTCAGAGTCACGCTTGGCCAAATAGTCGTTTACCGTGACGACGTGAACACCATTACCAGTGAGGGCATTGAGAAACACGGGGAGGGTAGCCACAAGGGTCTTACCTTCACCAGTTGCCATCTCGGCAATCTTTCCCTGATGGAGAACGAAACCACCAAACAACTGTACATCGTAATGGATCATCTCCCATTTCAGATCGTTGCCGCCTGCTGTCCAATGATTATGATAGATGGCTTTGTCGCCATCGATGGTGATGAAATCCTTGCTGGGATCGGCTGCCAGTTCGCGGTCGAAGTCGGTGGCTGTGACAATGGTCTCCTCATTCTCTGCAAAACGACGGGCGGTCTCCTTGACGATAGCAAACACCTCGTACATTACTTCATCGAGGGCCTTCTCGTAGATTTCCAGCACTTCTTTTTCTATCTTGTCAATCTGTGCGAAAATGTCGGCACGCTCATCGATCGGTGTGTTCTCGATGGTGGCCTTCAGTTCGGCAATCTTGTTTTTCTGCTCTGTAGCAGACGACTGTACCTGTTGCTGCAACTCCTTCGTACGCTGACGGAGTTCGTCATTGCTCATGGCTTCAATCTTGGGGGTAATGGCTTTAGCCTTTTCCACAAGCGGCTGAATCAGTTTCATGTCGCGTGATGACTTGTCGCCAAACAATGACTTTAAGATCTTGTTGAAATTCATTTTTTTATACTTATTTTTTATAATTTGCTACTAAAAACACGAAAACGGGTGCAAAGTTACGAATAAATGAGCGAAAAACCAAATATTTTTGGATAAATGCCAGAACAAAGTTCTGCATATCAGAACAACGGTTCAGAAGAGCAGGCGTTTGGCGCCCTGATACGGATGGTTTTTGCGATGGTCGGTGCGATGCGATCAATAGTGACAGGCGTTTTTATTCGCTCGGCTTTCGTACCGGCTCCATAGATGATAATAGGAAATTGTACAAAAGAGGCTCTCGAAAGATAGTCTTCTTTGGTATTCTCGTTCTGCAACTGCCAGCCTGGAGATACCTCAATGAGGATGTCACCGTTGCGCTCAGGATTGAAACCATTGCGTATCTTGCTGATCTGTAGATTGTTGCCGCTGAGCAGTTGCAGGGAGGTATAGACATTTCGGACACCAGACATCTGGGAAATAAACTCCTGGGCCCGTTGTGTGGCATCGGTCAAACTGATACGCTTGGATTCCAACAGCTTATGGTTCAGGTAAATCTCGTTGCTAAAACAGGTCTCGACATATTGTCCTTGTCCCCAGATGGCACCGAAATACATGTTCAGCAAATTGGCCGTACGGTTGATGTAAAAGACCCCCGAGGGGATATGGTATTTCTCGTAATCGGCACTCTCCACATCACTGTAGCCTGTGCTAGTGAGCACAAACATAATATGCTCAGCACCCAAACGCTGCTCTAGAGCTGTGATCAAACGCGACAGTTCACGATCGATACGGACGTAGGTGTCCTGAAGTTCCATCTGACATTCTGACACTGGCTTGTGGTCGTAAGTGCCTGCGTAGTATGTAAGACAGAGCATGTCTGTGACGCGATCATAGCCCAACGCGTTGTTCGTGACACACTGTGTGGCGAGATCGGTCACATCTGTATTGACCAGCCCGCTGGCTTTATATTCTATGAATTTTCTTTCATCCTTGAAGACATGTTTGAAGGGTTTCTGATCACCAACATGCTGATAATAGTTAAAGGTGCCAGCTAGAGCAAAGACCGGTTCCCAAAACTGGGATTGTATTTTAGCCTTAGGTGATTGTAACTCATTAATATACAAAAGCCATGAAGGCAATGACTTTAAGTAATACTCGGAGGTGTTCCATTGGCCGCTGAAATCATCCAGCCAGAAGGCAGCATCGGCAGCATGTCCGGCTGAGAGAATAGCAGCATCCTTCTGTGGAGCAATTGCGAAAATTTTTGACTGTCCATCGGTGGCCACTTTAAGTTCATCGCAGATTGACGACACCTGCATCTGAACAGGTGAATCCTGTCCGGGCTTCCGTTTGTCTTCAGTGCAAAGCACAGAGCGCAGTGTCTCTTTGTCGAGCCATTTTTCACCGACAACACTATGGTAATAAGGTGAGACGCCAGTGAAGATTGACGAAATGGCAGAAGCACGATTAATGGTGATGAAGGGGTAAGAGGCATTATCGTAGACCAGACCCTCGTTTAGCAATCGCTTGAATCCGCCTTTGCCATAAAGGGGGGTAAAGGCCTCCAGATAATCACTGCGCAACTGGTCGATTGTAATATTGACCACTAGTCGCGGTGCATACTTGATGGTATCTTGTGCACTGAGAACTTCCGTATTGAATCCCAATACGGAGAGCAATGTGATGTATAGGTACTTGTTTTTATGCATTTCTATAATGACTCCAAAATCTAATTAGCAAACATAATGCCAAAAGCATCATCCCCTCAGCATACTCCTGGAAAATGGCGCCGAGATAAAACAGAACGACCATCGTGAGGAGAATGGTCCACCACAAGGTTTTCTTGCGTTTCAGGATGGCGGGTATAAAGAATAAAGGTAGGGGGTTCAACAGCAGAATCTGAAGATTGGTGCTGGTGGTGGGATGTTCAGAGAAGAGCATCGCAAAGAGCACGCAGCCTGCCAATCCCTGCAACAACATGAGCAGGGTGTCCCAGTATTTGTAGGTCTTATGTCTACGCCATTCGAGAACCAGCACGAAGAGCGAAACAGCCAGAAATATCAGAAAAGCAGCCAAAGGTGAAATGGGGAAATCGTCTTCGATAATCTGTACACCCGGGGGTACCAGGATATCACGCTGGCCAACAAGTGGGCGGTATTCGCCATCCTTATAGATTTGCGTATGATCGAAGTCGTACATCAGATTATGCGGCAGAAACTCTTGTTGCTGGTAATTGGTCGGCTGGTCGGCCTTGACGCCTAATAGGATGTCGTTGCCAAATTTTGCCCAAGGATGGTTTCTGACGCATTCATGCACCATCTCGCGATAAGTGGGGAAGAAATCTTCACGCAGCTGGTACTCTATCTTTCCGTTGATGCTTCTCAGGATGATGTCACGCGGACGGGTAGAGCAGTTGTCGTAGAAGAAATTATAACGATAGGTGCGATTTTCTGGTTGTAGGTTGTCATTTAGGGCCTGTATGACAGCCTTCTTCTCTTCAGCCGTCAGGTTGAGCTTCTGTTCTGTCACACTGCTGCCCCATTTGCGATAATAGTTGCAGAAATAGGGCATTGGTGTGGTGCCCAGTTCATAGTCGGTCAGACCGAAAACAAAGCGGAGTACAAAATGAGGTGCTTTGAAATTGAAGAGTCCCCAATTAAAAACCACATCTTCGCCCGTACGGAGATCATGATAGCGGATCGCAGAATGACCATAGAGGCTGTAAATCTCTTCATGCGGTGAGCAAGTGAGCAGGCTGATGTCAACGGAATCTAAATCCGAAGTAGACTGATTTTGAGCACAAATAGGCAATATGCCACTGATTATCAGTAGGATAGATGCTATTGCAAATGTCTTAAATGTCATTTTTAAATGTTTCACGATGCAAAAATAACTTATATTTTTCAGTAAAAAGCGAATATTTCAATTTTTTTTCAATAATTTTGCACGCTGAAATGATTTTCAACAGATAGTGAAATACAATATGAATAGAATTCTGGTCAGTTTTCTGATCGCATCGTCTGCGATGACTGCCTTTGCCCAAGGTGCCACGAACTCTCCCTATAGCCAGTTCGGCTTGGGTGAGATAGCCCAGCAAGGTGCCAGTCAGAACAGAGGAATGGACGGTCTCGGTATCGCCCTTCAAAGTGGTAACCATGTGAATACCTCAAACCCCGCATCTTATGCTTATGTTGATTCTCTGACAATGCTTTTTGATATGGGTCTTTCTGGTTCCATCACGAATTTTGAGGAGAATGGCGTGAAGAAGAATGCCCGCACAGGTGGCTTCGAATACGCAGTTGGTTCATTCCGTCTCTTGAAGAACGTGGGCGCATCCTTTGGTATTCTGCCCATCACGAATGTCGGTTACAACTATTCCAGTTCCAAATATATTGCTGATGCACAGACCGCTATGTCGACAATGTATACGGGAGATGGTGGTATGCAAAAACTATTTGTAGGTTTGGGAGCACGTGTGGGTAATCTCTCAGCAGGATTCAATGTCGGTTATCTCTGGGGCGGCTATACTCACCGCGTCACTTTGTCAGGTTCCTCTTCTGTCAATACACTGCTGAAGAAATACGAAACGGATATTTCAAATTACGTATTGGACTTTGGCCTGCAGTATAATCTCCGTCTGAATAAAACAGATAGGGTGACGATTGGTGCAACCTATGGACTTGGCCATAAGTTGAACGCTGATGCAACTTGTGACATCGTCAATTCGAATTCAACCATCAGCAAAGCCGATACGACACATTGGAAGATTGGTGATGCATTTGAGCTGCCCCATACCATCGGTGTAGGTCTGGCTTATACGCGTCAGAATCAATTGACAATAGGTGTGGATGGCACCATGCAGCGTTGGGGCGATTTGAAATTCCCCAAGGAAACAGACGGGCAATATCAGTTGGCATCTGGCTTGCTGAAAGATGCCTATAAGGTAACGCTAGGTACGGAATGGACGCCCCGCTATAACAGTCGTCGACTGATCGATCGTGTCAAATACAGAATCGGTGCCAGTTATGCGACTCCTTATTATAAAATAGGTAATATAGACGGTCCGAAGCAATATAGTATCAGTGCCGGATTCGGTATTCCCATTCAGAATCAGATTAATGCACGCTCCTATCTGAATATCAGTGCCCAATGGGTGAATCAGTCGATTGACGGTTTGTTGAAAGAAAATACTTTCCGTATTAATCTTGGTATTACCTTTAATGAGCGTTGGTTCGCCAAGTGGAAAGTGGAATAAAACATATTCAGCGTGGTATATGGGCGAGTCTGATGCTTGCCCATATAGCGCTTTTCTCCTGTGAGGAAGCACAGGAGCATACGGCTCCCGCCATCTACGATAGGGATTCTGTGTCGATGATGGTCTCTTATGGTGTTAACACCCTGATCAGTGACTCGGGTGTCATCAAATATAAGATTGTAACAGAGCGCTGGGATGTGAATACGGTCAAGCAACCCACACGCTGGACTTTTGAGAAAGGTGTGTTTTTCGAGCAGTTTGACCAGCAATTCCATGTCGAAGCTTATGTTCAGGCTGATACGGCTTGGTATTATGATCAACAGAAGTTGTGGCATCTGCGTGGTCGTGTGAGAATCAGAAATGTTAATGGCCTGATATATCAGAGCGAAGAACTATACTGGGACGGTCTCAAACATGAACTTTATTCGAATGTGTTCTCTAGAGTGACAACCCCCGAGCGCACCTTGCAAGGTACTTACTTCCGTAGCGATGAGCAGATGCGTCATTATACGGTCAGCAATTCCAAGGGGTCTTTTATGGCTGAGGATATGACTGGCGATAATAAGAATCAGGAGACGGCTCCTGGCGACACCACACAACAACAAACAGAACCCATTCTTCGCCCACAGGCACAGAAACATGCGAAGACCTCACAAGAGATTTCACAATAACGCTACTCAGACATGTCGACACTCATTATAGGATTACTTATTTCGATGCTGTTCTCTGCCTTCTTTTCAGGCATGGAAATAGCCTTTGTGTCGAGTAATAGGATGCTGGCAGAGATGGACCGAGAGAAAGGCGGCTTGTCACAAAGGGCTATCAGTATGTTTTATCAGCATCCTAGCAACTTCGTCTCAACGATGCTTGTGGGTAACAACATTGCATTAGTCATCTATGGTATCCTTTTTGCGCAGATTTTTGACCAGACGTTGTTCTATCACCTTGACGATGGTTGGCGGGTAACTTGTGACACACTGTTGTCGACGCTGATTGTACTTTTTACGGGCGAATTCCTGCCTAAGACCATCTTTAAGAGCAATCCGAACATGATGCTGACGATTTTCGCCATTCCCGCCTGGCTGTGCTATGTGATATTGTATCCCATCAGTCGAATTGCTACCCTGCTTTCAAAAGGCATCCTCCGTATCTTTGGTGTCAAGATGAATAAAAACATTGGAGACAAGGAATTTACGAAAGTCGACTTGGACTATCTTGTTCAATCCAGTATCGACAATGCGAAGGATGATGAGGAGATCGGAGAGGAGGTCAGAATCTTTCAGAATGCACTCGATTTCTCAGAGACGAGGGTCAGAGACTGTATGGTTCCCCGTACGGAAATTGATTCTGTTGAGGATACGGATACTATTTCAGACCTGAAACAGGTGTTCACTGAAAGTGGGCACTCAAAGATTGTCGTTTATCATGAGGATATTGACCATGTCATAGGTTATATTCACTCTTCCGATATGTTCCGTCTGACAGCATCGGATAATGTGCGGATCACGGAATTAAAGACGCAGATTATACGCGAAATCAGTTTTGTTCCAGAGACGATGTTTGCTTCTAAGCTCATGAAGTCGCTGATGCAGCAGAAACGCTCACTGGCTATTGTCGTCGACGAGTTTGGCGGTACTAGCGGCTTGGTATCACTCGAAGATATCATGGAGGAGATTACGGGCGAAATAGAAGATGAGCATGATAATAAAAGTCATGTTGCCAAACAGGTGGCGGAAGGCGAATATGTACTCTCTGCACGTCTGGAGATAGAAAAGGTCAATGAAATGTTTGCTTTGGAGTTGCCTGAGAGTGACGAATATATGACAATTGGCGGCCTTATTCTTCACGAATATCAGTCTTTCCCGAAACTCAATGAGGTGATCCGAATCAAATCATATGAGTTCAAAATATTAAAGAATACAGCCACAAAAATTGAACTCGTGCGACTAAAAGTGATGGAATAAGCATTTTTAACCCATGAAATTTGTTGGCGCTTGCTTTTTTTTGCTGAAAAATTTCGCTGTTTCCGACAATTTTAGTAATTTTGCCGACTGAATTGCGCATTGCGCATGAATAACAAATTGTATAATAAGAAAATAAAAATAAAAAATTAAAACAAAATGGCAGCATTAGGAAAAATTAGAAAAAGAGGCGTGACTCTGGTGATCATCATCGGACTCGGCCTGTTCGCCTTCATTGCTGAAGAGGCTTTCCGTTCTTGTGAAGCAACTAAGAACCAACAGCGTCAGCAGGTAGGCGAGGTGTTAGGTAACAAGATCAATGTGCAGGAGTTTCAGGCTCTTGTAGATGAGTATCAGGAAGTCATTAAGATGACTCAGGGTCGTGACAACCTCTCTGAAGAAGAGTTGAATCAGGTGAAGGATCAGGTCTGGAACCAGTTTATCAACGACCAGTTGATCTCCAATGAGGCAGAGAAATTGGGTCTGACTGTTACTGATGAGGAATTGCAGAATATCCTCAAGGAAGGTACGAACCCCATGTTGAGACAGTCTCCCTTTGTGAATCAGCAGACTGGTCGTTTCGACGTCACGATGCTCACGAAGTTCTTGGGAGAATATAAAAAGAATGCTGGCAACCCCCAGCTTGCAGAGTCATATGAGCGCATTTATAAGTATTGGCAGTTTATTGAGAAGCAGCTGCGTTCACAGACACTGGCTCAGAAGTTCCAGGGTCTTGTGGTTGGCTCTCTGCTCTCAAATCCCGTTTCTGCCAAGATGTCTTTTGATGCACAGAATCAGGAGAATGATATTTTGCTGGCCAGCATCCCTTACAGCTCAATCAACGATAACGACGTGCAGGTAAGTGACGCTGACATCAAGGCAAAGTTTGATGCAGAAAAGGAAATGTATAAGCAGACGATGGAAACCCGTGACTTCAAGTATGTTGATTTCCAGGTGCTTCCCTCTGCTGCTGACCGCGATGCACTGATGAAGACGATGAACGAGGCTTATGAGAAACTCCAGAGCGGTGCTAATCCTGCTGAGGTCGTTCGCAAGTCACAGTCTCTGATACCTTATACCGGTATTGTCGCTACCAAGAACGCTTTTCCACGTGATATCATCAACCGTTTCGACTCTATGTCTGTTGGTGAGACCAGCCGTCCATTTGAAACCACATCGGATAATACGCTGAATGTGGTAAAACTGATTGCCAAGACACAGGCTCCTGATTCTATCGAATACCGACAGATTCAGGTTACCGGTGAAACACTTGAGGCTATCCGTAAGACTGCTGACAGCATCACTACCGCTCTGAAGGCTGGTGCCAACTTTGAGGAACTTGCCAAAAAGTATGGCCAGGAGGGTAAGTCTCAGTGGCTGACTTCTGCTATGTATGAGAATTCCAACAGTATGGACGAGGAGTCAAAGAACTATCTAGCTAGCATTAACGCCCTCGGTGTGAATGAGGTAAAGAACCTGGAGTTCTCTCAGGGCAATATTGTGATGCAAGTGTTGAGCCGTAAGGCTATGGTCGACAAGTATGATGTGGCTGTCATCAAGCACACCATCGATTTCTCGAAGGGCACTTATTCTGACGCATACAACAAGTTCAGCCAGTATGTCAGCGAGAACAAAACTTTGGCTGATTTGGAGAAGAACGCTGATAAGTTTGGTTTCAAGGTCCTGGAGCGTAAGGATATCTTCAACTCTGAGCACAATGTGGTAGGCCTGCGTTCTACCCGTGAGGCAATGAAGTGGCTCTTCGATGCTAAGGAAGGTGAAGTCAGCCCGCTGTATGAGTGTGGTAATAATGACCATTTGCTCGTTCTGGCTCTGACCAAGATTCATCATATTGGCTACCGCGACCTCGAAAGCGTGAAGGATATGTTGAAGACTGAGGTGCTCAACGACAAGAAGTTTGAGCAGATCAAGACAAAATATGCTAATGTCAAGAGTTTGGCTGATGCTCAGAAGGCTGGTGCCAAGGTTGACTCTGTAAACCAGATTACCTTCGGTGCACCTGTATTCGTACAGGCTACCGGTGCTAGCGAGCCTGCTCTGTCAGGCGCTGTAGCTGGTGTGAAGCAGGGTGAGTTTAGTCCTGCTCTCGTAAAGGGTAAAGCCGGTGCTTATCTCTTCCAGGTTAACCGCAAGGCTGCTCGTGAGGGTGAGAAGTTCGATGCTAAGGCTGTTGAGATGCGTCTGCAACAGCAGGCCGCTCAGGCTGCCAGCCGTTTCGTCTCTGAGCTTTATCAGAAGGCGAATGTGGTTGACAACCGTTACCTCTTCTTCTAAGTTTCTATTTTAGAAATTGTATAAATTAGTAACAAATCCTGCAAAATATTTGCAGGATTTGTTTTTTGTTCGTATATTTGCAAACGTTACACATTATTATATTAATAACTAAACAAAAAACAAATTCGATTATGAAGAAAAAATTTATCTGCGCCGTTTGTGGATATATCTATGAAGGCGATGCTGCTCCTGAGAAGTGCCCAATCTGTAAAGCACCTGCTTCGAAATTCTCAGAACTAAAAGATGAGGGTGAGACCACTTATGCCACCGTTCATCGTATCGGTGATGGCAAACCAGAGGGCGTGTCACAGGAAATGATCGATGACCTGCGTAACCACTTCAATGGAGAGTGTGGCGAGGTTGGTATGTATTTAGCGATGTCACGTCAGGCTGACCGTGAGGGTTATCCCGAAATCGCCGAGGCATTCAAACGCTATGCTTTCGAAGAGGCTGAGCACGCTTCGAAGTTTGCTGAGCTGCTGGGTGAGTGTGTATGGGATACGAAGACTAATCTCGAGAAGCGTGCCGCAGCAGAGGCTGGTGCCTGCGAGGATAAGTTCCGTATTGCCAAGAATGCTAAGGCTGCAGGTTTCGATGCAATCCACGACACCGTTCATGAGATGGCCAAGGACGAAGCTCGCCATGGTGCAGGTTTTGCTGGTTTGCTGAAACGCTACTTTGGTAAGTAGACATACAATAAATCATTAAGAAATCCGTTTTATCTATTGATGAAACGGATTTTTTATTTCTTTCTTATCCTTTCTGCCCTAGTAGCCTGCGAAGACGATGACAGTTTCTCATCAGCAGGCGGACTGATGCTGACTTTTGAGAATGACACCCTCAAAATGGACACTGTATTCTCAAAATCGTCGTCGTCAACCTACTGTTTTTGGGTGCATAATTATAACAACAAGGGCTTGAAGCTCTCGAGTGTCAGACTATCAAAAGGCAACCAAACGGGCTTCCGCGTGAATGTTGACGGTTCTTATCTCGACAACTCTAATGGTTCTATTGTGAACGATTTGGAAATCCGTCGCAAAGATTCTATCCTTGTTTTTGTAGAACTGACCCCCTCTGATGCCCGACAGTTGGAACCACGATTGGTAGAGGATGACTTGGTGTTCTCGCTAGAAAGTGGTACAGTTCAAAAAGTGAACCTTCGGGCGTGGGCGTGGGATGCAGAACGATGGGACCATCTTATCTTGCAACGTGACACGACCATCACTTCAGTGCGTCCTATCATTGTGTATGGTCCTCTGACTATTGCCAGTGGTGTAACGCTTACATTAAAGAATACTACGCTATATTTTCACGATCAGGCAGGTATTGACGTGTATGGAACATTGGTAACTGATAGTTGCCTGTTTCGTGGCGATCGTCTCGACCGTATGTTCTCTTATCTTCCATATGACCGTGTGAGTGGCCAATGGAGTGGCATCCATTTTTATGAGACTTCTACAAAAAACTCCTTGATAGATACTGAGATCCGTAATTCTGGCGATTATGCCATTTTGTGCGATTCTGCTGATTATAATGCGAATGAATTGCGTTTGGATATGTTACGATGTGTCGTTCATAATGGCGAAGGTATGGGCATTGCCTGCAGAAATGCGAATATCCGTCTGCAGCAGTGTCAGATAACGAATATGGGAGGTGATTGCTTAGCCATCGATGGCGGACAGGCACAAATTCATCGGTGCACACTTGCTCAATTCTATCCATTCGATGGCAATCGTGGAGCGGCTCTGTTCTTTACTAACACCTTGCCGTTACATCAACTCTTCTGCGATAGCAGTATCATCACGGGTTATGCCGAGGATGTGCTGATGGGTATACCAATAGATTCTACCCAATTCGAATATCAGTTCATGCATACACTCATTCGTACACCACGTGTGGAAACTGCCGATTCCGTCCGTTTCTCCAATATCATATGGGAATCGTCTAAAGACAGCATTCAGGGCACTCGCCACTTCCGCCTCATCGACGAAGATAACTTAATCTACGATTTTCATCTCGACAGTCTTTCTACTGCCAAAGGATTAGGATGCTATTAAAACTCTGAGAAACAGAGTGGCAATAACGTTTCGATGCCATCCATCTTATAGATATGCTTGCTACCATAGAGTAGGATACGGATGGGCTTCTTTGCTCTTGTTTCCGACTCAAGAATCACCTGCCTGCATGCTCCGCAGGGTCCTGTTGGTTCCTCTGTCAGTTCACCATCTGTACCACGAGCTGCGATGGCCAGCATCTTCACGGGAACATCCGGATACTGTGCACCTGCATAAAACAACGTTGTACGCTCTGCACAAGTGCCCGAAGGGTAAGCTGCATTTTCCTGATTACTGCCCGACAATTCAACGCCATTTTCAAGAAGTACAGCGGCTCCTACCTTAAAATGGGAATAAGGCGAATAACTGCGGTCGGTAGCAGCGATGGCTAGTTCTATCAAATGGTGCTCTTCTTGAGAGAGTTCTTCGATCTGACAGACCTTGATAAGGGATTTAAGTTCCAGATTTTCCATATATTGCTGATATTTGGGGCAAAGATACAAATAATCTGTGATAATCTGCGAAATCTGTGGCTTTTTTTATATCTTTGCAGCGAAAAAACTTAAGAAGCATGAAGAAAGCCCTATTAATAATATTCACGATTTACAGTTCACTCTTCGCTGCTCATGCACAGATTAGGTGGAATGAACGCTATCAGCAGTATATCAATCAATATAAGGATATCGCTATCGAGGAGATGCATCGTTGGAAGATTCCTGCCAGTATCACCCTCGCACAAGGTCTCTTTGAGAGTGGAGCGGGGCAGAGTGAGCTTGCCAGGAAAGGCAATAATCATTTCGGTATCAAGTGCAATGGTTGGACTGGTCGTAAGATCTATCATGACGATGATGCCCGCAACGAGTGCTTCCGTGCTTACGACTCACCCTTCGAGTCGTTTGAAGACCACTCGCGTTTCCTCGTCAATGGCCAGCGTTATCGTAACCTGTTTAATCTGAAAACTACAGATTATAAAGGATGGGCTCGCGGTTTGAAGGCTGCCGGTTATGCTACCAATCCGCAGTATGCTGACAAGCTCATCGAGATTATTCAGCTCTACAAACTCTACGAATACGACAATGCCAAACGTGCAGACCGCTTTATGGTAGAGCACACAAAAGATCGGAATGTAGGTGGCGAAGCCTTGCACCCTATCAAAACCTTCAATAAGAATTATTATCTTATAGCTCGTCGAGGCGATACGTTCAAGAGTATTGGTGAGGAAGTGGAAATCAGTTACCGCAAACTGGCCAAGTACAATGAACGTTCGAAGAATGACCGTCTTACCGAGGGTGAGGTTATCTGGCTGAAGAAAAAGCAGAAGAAAGCGCCGAAAGACTATAAGGGTCGCTTACATTATGTCCGTCAGGGTGAGTCCATGTACTCTATCGCACAGTCCTATGGTATACGTTTGAAGAGTCTTTATAAGTTGAACCATATGTCACCAAACGACGATATCCACGTCGGACAAGGCCTGAAATTGCGTTAGTTTTTCTTCTTGCGTTTCTTTTTCTCACTCGAGAAAAGATCTCCTAGGCCATTGAAGTCTTTCTTCATAATAAGACCAATGCCCTGAGTGTTCAGCGATGACTTGGTGAAATAACGGTCGTTGGTCATATTATACATCTTCACTGAGAGGTTGCCATTGGGGAAAAGCAGATACTGAATGTCGAAATCACCGATAAACGACTTGGTAGCCCGCGTGGCATTATCACGATAGCCAAACTGTCCGTTCAGCAGCAGACGGTTGTTGAGCATACGCCCACTGATGAGTCCCTCGTATTCTGCATTATGCCAACCCTCGTTACCTGTTGTAATATTCGCTCCAAAATTCCAGTTGTCGTTCTTGATAACGGTGTTCAACAGAGTGTTAATCTGAGCGGAAAGCGTTCCTGAGAGCAGACTCTGCATAGCGAGTGATGTCTGATCCTGCTGGGTGGTGGCATTGTTCAGACCACGGTTGTAGAATCGTCCTATACCCAAAAGATAGAGCACTTGCTGGTTCATTTCCTGTTGACCGTTAATCACAGAACGAATCATCTGCTGTTCGTCGGCATTCACCGTTGGCATCTCCAAGTCGAAGTCTACTTGTGGCGATTCTGGCTGTCCGGTGATATTCATCAGACAATTCACGCGGATCGTGTTCGAAGCAAACGAGCTGCCGATATTCAGGTCTGATAGCGACACGCCACTAACGGTATGAAGGGCCTGCAGGTTGAGAGCGGCCATATATGGATCGCCCCCAAATACAATAGTTCCCCCAGGGTTGAAGGTAAAATTCTTTTTGATGATATTCTGGATAGTTACCCCGTATGTACCGTGATCGACGGTATAGGTACCAAACATATTGAAAGGTCCTTTATTATAAAAAGTAGCACGGATTGTGCCATCGCCATTCAGGGTAATATAGTCGTTGGTATTGGCATCCATCAACAAGCGCAAGGTCGCCGCTGGTGTGCAGTTAATGAGGAAGTTGATATAGATATCCGTAGGAATGTCGATTTCCTCATCATCGCTGTTTGCTGAAGTGAGGTTTCTCACTACCTTCTGTGAAGAGCCAGAACCCCATTGGATGAACTCCTGATCGGAGATGGCATCCGGTGAGGAAGCATTATAAACAAATACGCTGTTCTCCTGTGGTGTGATATTACAGTCGATGGTCACTTCGCCTGGGCGCCCTTTGATACTGACATCTCCCGTTGCAAAGACCGTGCCATAGAAATTGCTATCATCAAAGTCCTTGAAATCGTAGGCCAGCAGATTGTCGGCATTGACAAATAAGTCGAAGGTCAGACTGGTGAGATGCTTATGATGAATACCGCCGCTTAGCGTTGCACGATGTCCATAGCGATCGGTGAGAGGAAGACCACGTAATTCTATCTCGTCGGGAATAAAGACCACCGTGTCGCGATCCATCTGGTAGGTGGTATTCAGCGCAGTCACACTGGCTTCTCCCTCTACAGCCAACTTTCCCGTCAGATTCATCTCATCGAGGGTTCCTGCAAGCAACAGACTGCCATCGGCATGCCCCGTGATATGACTAAGGAAGGAATTGGTGAAGTTGTGCATGAAATCGATGTAGGTCTGATGGGCATCAATGTTCAAGGCAATGGTATTGTGGGTTGGCGATACAAAACCGTAAATATCGGTAAAGACACCAGGCCCGTCGTTGGCTTGGGCATTTATATCAATTTGCTCCTTTTGCTTGTTCCAGAATACAAATGCATGAAGTGTTCCCATGCGTCCACGTTCAAACTTGAAGTTGTTCACATCGAGTTTGGCATGTGCGTCAAATTCGTCGAAGACAGACTTGGCAACCGCTGTACCAGTAATCTTGCCGCTGAATTCTACTGCATCGAAATTCACAAGATCAAGAATATACGACACCTCAACCTCATTCAGATCTATTGTCAGCGAGTCTTGTGAATTCTTACTGGCTCTGCCGTCGATGGTGATGTGCTGCTGGTGATGGTGCACATTAAAATGATCGATGAGCAAGTTGTTCTCCGAATAAAGGATATCGGAAGGTTCCACATTCCAAACAGTGTCATTGAGGATGATATGCGAAGGCTGTATACGGACATGAGCCTCCGGTTTCTCCGCAAGATTGCGATAAAGAGTCGTGATGGAGTTCAACTCGCCACTCATATGGTTTGTCGTATTGCCGCCATTCCAACTGATACGGGTATCGAGATTGTTGTCTATGGCCTTAGCCAGAATGCTGAGATCTAGCTTATCGCTTCCACTACCTTGTGTTACGTTCACATCGCAGAGCAGTGTGTCTGTGGGTGATGAGAGATGCACCTCACCATTGTAATAGGCAGAACCATCATAGGTGAAAGCCGGTAGATGGCTGTCGAGGTTGAAGGTATGAGTGTTGTCGTTCACTCGCATGTCGAGTGTGGCTGGTTGCATGATGTTTAAATTTACCTTCAACAACCGTTGTAGCCAGTCCGACTTATACACCTGTAACCTCGCTATGAAATTATTGCGTGCTTTGTCTGTGTATTTCGGCAGTCCAGGCAATGTTGGCAATTTCGAGCCTATCATATTGATAAAGCTCTGGGGTAGGGTGCCTAACTCGAAATCACCCTGTAAATCAACCTTTGCAAAGTCGCTGATGAGTGATAGTACACGTCGTCCCTCCTCAATATCCGATGTCAGCAGCAGGTTGTCGATACGGTAGGGCTGCGACTGGTCGTCTTCTGTCATTGAGAAATTGCTGATCCTCAGGCTGCCGATAGCGTCTTTCAGCGTATTGGCAGTCACATCGGCTTGTATGTTCCCGGAAAAGACTGCAGGGCCCCATTGGTCGGTAAAACCTAAGGCCTGAGGTACGAAATGTTCGATGGTGCCCGAGAGATTCAAATGTTTCTGTTCGCCTTTAATGCCTGTAACACCGCCTTCCAACGATGCGATGATATTAGAATCGTCGATTTTTACCAAACCATCATATCCTTGAGGCGAATAATTACCATTCAGTTCGATGTTGCTAAACGAATAGCCATTATAATCAAATGTAGGCACCTTGCCATTGACTTTCAGGTCAGGTGTCCCTCCTGTTCGTAGTTTCCCTGCAAATGACAAGTCTGCAACCAGTTTTCCGAAACGCTCATTGTTTGTCAACTGTTTCAGGTCGAATTCCGGAGTGGTGACGGTACCTTCAAACTCGCCATTGCCATTCTTGTGGAGGTTCAGCTCGGCTTCTCCAATGGTGGTAGCAAGATTGCCTCGGGCCATCATCATACCGTTATGATCTCCGCTGAACAGACCATGTATCTTCAGTGAACCGATTCTGGTTATTTCTTCTGGAATGGCCTCGATATTCTTATGAAGGAAGTCAATAACCGTTTCCGACAACAGCAACTGGGTTAAGTCCAGTTTCCATGCTGGTGTCTTATCCTGCCAACCATCGAAAAAGCCGTTGGCCGAGAGTTTGATGTCGCCTGCCTCCGAGGCGATATCCAAGTGTGGAATATCAATATGTCGGTAGGTGCCATTGAAACGTGACGAGAACGATAACTGCCTCTGGAAATTCTTTAGCGAAGGATAGAAAGCTCTTAGGTCAGAGGGCGTTATGGAAGAATTGTCGATAGCACAACCATAGATGAGCGATGATGTCACAAGTCCCTTTTCATCCCATTGATAGCTCGCATCCAAGGAGTCTATCTGCAAGCGTGAGCTAGGCATTTCCAACAGGAATTCACGCAATTCGGCTTGCTTCTTGTCAGCATGCAGACGAAGCGACAGACGATTCACTGCAATACCGGAGTGTTCCTTAAAACCAAGTCGCTTAATCTGAACATTCAACGAGTCGTCAGTCAAGGCCTTCAACAGAATGTGGGCACTGATATCTGAAACATACAGATGCTGCGGATTAAAGTGTCCCGGTGTTTTGGCTACATCCTGACGGTCGAATCTCACACTCGAATGTCGCATGATAAAGGTGTTCACTCGTAAGTCGAGAGGTGTGTGGTTGGTGGTGTCCTTCGATGCCAGCGAATCGATCACAAACTGGAAATTGGGCTTCGACAACGAATCTTTCTGATAAAAATGGGCATTGGCACCAAATAATTGTGCCGATGAAATGCGTATTTTTCCAGTTGATAGCGGAAGCAGGTCGATGCTCGCCGAAAGACGTGAAATTTTCAGCATCCGCTTATTCTGTTGGTCCAGTATGGTCACATCATCGATGATCATACGATTAAACAGTCCGATGTCTACACGCCCGACACTCACATAGGTGCCAAGCTTGTCGCTAAGTATCTGGGCAATCTTGCTGCCTATCAAGTCCTGACAGAAAGGCAGACGGGTTGCACCCATCACCAAGAGGTATAGAGCCAAAAGACTCCATACAGTCCAGCTGATGATGTGCTTCAATGTCTTCAAATTAGCTATTTCTGTTAGATACGGATAGCAAACAATTGCAGGTTTCCGCGAAATTCTCCGCAAATGTACGATAAAAAGTTGTGATTTCTACATTTTTCGGAAAGAAATTACGCTGCATATTCATATTTTTTATTAATTTTGCATCCATCTTGGTACAACTATTCACAAACATTTATATAAATGGAAGGTAACTTAATTAAATTAAGCAAAGGCTTGGACATTCATCTTCAAGGCAAGGCTGAGGAGAAAAAGATCCAGTTGAAGTCGAATGGCAAATATGCATTAGTGCCTGACGATTTCGAGGGGGTCACTCCAAAAGTCGTTGTCAAGGAGGGTGACAAGGTTAAAGCCGGGGATGCCTTGTTTGTCAACAAACAGTATCCCGATGTGAGGTTTGCCTCGCCTGTGAGCGGTACCGTCCGCGAAGTGGTGCGTGGTGAACGCAGGAAAGTGCTCTGCATCAAGGTTGATGCCGATGCTCAGCAGGAGTTTGCGGACTTCGGAAAGCGCGACGTTGGCAGCATGAGTGGCGAGCAAGTGATAAATGCGCTGCTGGAAGCAGGCTTGTTTGGTTACATCAATCAGTTGCCTTATGCTGTGTCCACCAATCCGAGTGTCCAGCCGAAGGCAATTTTTGTTTCTGCCCTTAGGGACAAACCCCTCGCTGCTGATTTCGAATACGAGGTGAAAGGTCAGGAACAGGATTTCCAGACTGGTCTGACGGCGCTTTCGAAGATTGCCAAGACCTACTTAGGTGTCGGTGTTAATTCTGCCTTGAAAGGCATGAACGATGTCGTGGTGAATGTCTTCGACGGCAAATGCCCTGCAGGCAATGTCGGTGTTCAGGTGAACCATGTCGACCCAGTGAACAAGGGTGAGGTGGTATGGACCATCGGCGATCCTACTGTGGTTCTCTTCATTGGTCGTCTCTTCAACACCGGTAAGGTGAACCTCTCTCGTACCGTAGCCCTTTGTGGCAGCGAGATCAACAGTCCTGCCTACGTCGACATGCTGGTGGGTGAGGAACTCTCAACGCTTCTGAGCAACAGCTATGATGCTTCAAAGAGCGTGCGTATCATCAATGGTAACGTGTTGACGGGCAAGCCCACCACGAAGGAAGGATTCCTCGGCGCTCATACCAGCGAAATCACCGTGATTCCCGAGGGCAACGATGCCGACGAGATGCTGGGATGGATTCTCCCGCGCTTCAAGCAGTTCTCCGTGAACCGTAGCTACTTCTCCTGGCTTTTAGGCAAGAAGCAGTATGCGCTTGATGCCCGCGTCAAGGGTGGCGAGCGTCACATGATCATGAGCGGTGAATACGACCGTGTGCTGCCGATGGATATCTACGGCGAATACCTCATCAAGGCCATCATCTCTGGCGACATCGACCGTCAGGAACAGTTGGGCATCTACGAGGTAGCGCCCGAGGACTTCGCCCTGGCAGAGTTCGTCGACTCCTCGAAGCTTGAATTGCAGCGCATCGTGCGTGAAGGTCTCAACATTTTACGTAAAGAAAACGCATAACACTATGAGCTTTTTAAGAAATTACCTCAATAAAATCAAGCCGAACTTCGAGGAGGGTGGCAAGCTACATGCCTTCCGCTCGGTGTTCGACGGCTTTGAGACCTTCCTTTACGTGCCCAACGACACGGCGAAGGCTGGTGGTGTGAATATTCACGATGCCATCGACTCGAAGCGTATTATGAGTATGGTGGTCATCGCTCTGATGCCAGCCATGCTGTTCGGTATGTACAATATCGGCTATCAGAACTATCTCGCTTCTGGCACCCTCGCAAGTGCTGGTTTCTTCGAGATCTTCTTCTATGGCTTCCTGGCTGTACTGCCCAAGATTCTCGTCAGCTATATCGTCGGTCTGGGTATCGAGTTTGCCTGGGCCCAGTGGAAGGGCGAGGAGATTCAGGAGGGTTACCTCGTATCGGGTATCATCATTCCGCTGATCATCCCCATTGGCTGTCCGCTGTGGATGCTGGCTCTGGCCTGCGCTTTCAGTGTCATTTTCTGTAAGGAGATTTTCGGTGGCACCGGTATGAATATCTTCAACCCCGCCATCGCAGCCCGTATGTTCCTCTTCTTCGCCTATCCGTCGAAGATGACAGGCGACACCATCTGGGTGGCTCAGAGCAGCTTCTTCGGTCTGGGCAACGATCTGCCCGATGGCTTTACCGCTGCCACACCACTCGGTCAGATCGGACAGGGTATCACCCCCGATGCTTCAGTGATGGATATGGTGCTTGGCTTTATTCCCGGTTCTATCGGTGAGACATCGCTCATCGCCATTGCCATTGGTGCCGTCATCCTGCTGTGGACGGGTATTGCCTCTTGGCGCACGATGCTGAGCGTGTTTGTTGGCGGTGCTGTATTTGCATACATCTTCCAGGCCACAGGCTCGTCGATGGAGTGGTGGCAGCATTTCGTCATGGGTGGCTTCGCCTTCGGTGCCGTGTTCATGGCTACCGACCCTGTCACCTCGTGCCGTACCACCACCGGTCAGTTCATCTATGGCTTCCTCATCGGTGCGATGGCCATCATCATCCGTGTGATGAATGCCGGCTATCCCGAGGGTATGATGCTGGCCATCTTCTTTGGTAATATGTTTGCTCCCACCATCGACCACTTCATTGTGGAGCGCAATATCTCGAAACGTTTAAAGAGAGGAGGTACCAAATGAAACTGAATACTAATTCGAATTCGTACATTATTATATATAGTGCGATACTCGTGGTCATCGTGGCCTTCCTGCTGGCATTTGTCTATCAGGCGCTGAAGCCCATGCAGGATGCCAATGTGGCCCTCGATGTAAAGAAACAGATCCTCTATTCACTCAACATCCGCGACTTGGACGGTGCAGAGGCCGAAGCCAAGTATGCAGAGGTAGTAAAATCAGAGACTGAGGTTGACGGACAGAAAGCCTATGCCTGCCTTGTGGAAGGCGAGGAGATTATGGTCTTTAGCCTGAAGGGTATGGGCCTTTGGGGTGGAATCAGCGGTTATATCGCTCTTCATGGTGAAGATGATCCCACCGTCTACGGAGCCTATTTCAACCATGAGAGCGAGACGGCCGGCCTAGGTGCTGAAATCAAGGACTCGCAGGCCTGGCAGGAGAAGTTCATTGGCAAGAAGGTTTTTGCCGATGGTGACGTGGCTCTTTCTGTCGTAAAGAAGGTGGATGATCCTGAGACTCAGGTGGATTGTGTTACGGGAGCTACCTTGACCAGTAATGGTGTGAATGACATGATTAAACAGGGACTGAAGATCGCTGCACAACGATTTCTGAAAAAGTCGCAAGCTGACTGCTGTGAATCTGAGAAAGCAGACTCGTGCTGTACCGGCGACAAATCCAAGGACTGTTGCTCAGAACCTGAACTTAAAGTTAGGGAGGAATAACTATGGCATTGTTAAGTAAACAGAATAAAGAGGTCTTTACTAATCCGTTGAACCTCGACCACCCGATCCTCGGACAGGTATTGGGTATCTGCTCGGCACTCGCCGTCACTTCGCAGCTGAAGCCTGCCATCGTGATGGGACTCGCTGTGACGGTCATTACCGCCTTCGCGAATGTGATTATCTCAATTATCCGCAACACCATTCCTAACCGCATCCGTATCGTGGTGCAGCTGGTGGTCGTGGCGGCTCTTGTTACCATCGTTTCTCAGATCCTGAAGGCTTTCGCTTATGACGTGAGCGTTCAGTTGAGCGTGTATGTAGGTCTGATCATTACCAACTGTATCCTCATGGGTCGCCTCGAGGCCTTCGCCATGCAGAACAAGCCTTGGCCTTCGTTCCTCGACGGTGTGGGCAACGGCCTTGGCTATGCCATGATTCTGGTGATTGTGGGTGCTGTCCGTGAATTGCTCGGTCGCGGTACGTTGCTGGGCTTCCAGATTATCCCTGATGCCTGCTACGACTTCGGCTATGTGAACAACGGTATGATGACGATGCCAGCTATGGCACTCATCCTCGTTGGTTGTGTGATTTGGGTACATCGTGCATATTTTTATAAGGAGAAGTAAGATATGGAACATATAATCAGTTTATTATTCCGGTCGATATTTGTCGACAATATGATCTTCGCTTTCTTCCTCGGCATGTGCTCATATCTGGCTGTGTCGAAGACCGTGAAGACCTCTCTGGGACTCGGTCTTGCTGTGACCTTCGTGTTGACAGTGACCGTTCCTGTGAACTATCTGTTGCAGACCAAGGTCTTGGGTCCTGACTGTCTCGCTGAGGGCGTCGACCTGAGCTACCTGTCGTTTATCCTCTTCATCGCCGTGATTGCCGGTATGGTGCAGCTCGTTGAGATGACGGTTGAGAAGTATTCGCCCTCGCTCTATGCTGCGCTGGGTATCTTCCTGCCGCTGATTGCTGTGAACTGCGCTATCATGGGTGCTTCGCTCTTCATGCAGCAGCGCATCCTCATGGATCCTTCCAATTCGCAGGCCATTACCTCTATCCTCGATGCCGTTGTCTATGGCTTCGGCTCTGGTATTGGTTGGACGCTGGCCATCGTGGCTATGGGCGCCATTCGTGAGAAGATGCAGTACAGCGACGTTCCCAAGCCCTTGCAGGGCCTCGGCATTGTGTTTATCACCGTCGGCCTCATGGCTATGGCGATGATGTGTTTCTCTGGTCTTAATATTTGATAAGGTATGGCACAGTTTATAGCATATAGTATAGGAGTATTTCTCCTGGTGATCATCCTCCTGGTGATTGTCCTGCTCGTAGCGAAGAAGTATCTCTCGCCCTCGGGCAATGTGAATATCGAGATCAACGGCGACCGTACCATCTCTGTAGCCCAGGGTAATAACCTGATGGCGACGCTGAATCAGAACGGCATCTTCCTGCCCTCAGCCTGTGGTGGTAAGGCCAGCTGCGGACAGTGTAAGGTACAGGTGCTTGAGGGTGGGGGAGAAATCCTCGACTCCGAGAAGCCCCACTTCACCCGTAAGCAGATCAAGGACCACTGGCGTCTGGGTTGTCAGTGCAAGGTGAAGGGCGATCTGAAGATCCATGTCGACGAGTCGATCCTTGGTGTCAAGGAGTACGAGTGTACCGTCATCTCCAACAAGAACGTGGCTACGTTTATCAAGGAGTTCAAGGTGCAGCTGCCTGCGGGCGAGCACATGGACTTCCTGCCTGGCTCTTACGCTCAGATCAAGATTCCTAAGTTCGACTGCATCGACTATGATAAGGATTTCGACAAGAGCCTCATCGGCGACGAGTATCTGCCCAGCTGGGAGAAGTTTGGTCTGTTCCCCCTCAAGTGTAAGAACCCCGAGGATACCATCCGTGCTTACTCCATGGCCAACTATCCGGCCGAGGGCGATGTCTTCATGCTTACCGTACGTATTGCCACACCGCCGTTCAAGCCCGACAAGAGCGGCTTCATGGAGGTCAACCCGGGTATCGCATCTTCATATATCTTCTCGCTGAAACCCGGCGACAAGGTCATCATGAGCGGTCCGTTCGGTGATTTCCATCCGCACTTCGATTCTAAGAAGGAGATGATCTGGGTTGGTGGTGGTGCCGGTATGGCTCCGCTGCGCGCACAGATCATGCACATGACGAAAACGCTCCATACCACCGATCGCGAGATGCACTATTTCTATGGCGCCCGCGCCCTCAACGAGGTGTTCTATCTCGACGACTTCCTGGGACTGGAGAAGGAGTATCCCAACTTCCATTTCCACCTGGCCCTCGACCGTCCCGACCCGGCAGCCGATGCCGCTGGCGTGAAGTACACCCCGGGCTTCGTCCATCAGGTGATGCTCAACACCTATCTGAAGGACCACGAGGCCCCCGAGGATGTGGAGTACTACATGTGCGGTCCCGGCCCGATGTCGGCAGCCGTCGTCTCGATGCTCGACTCGCTCGGTGTCGATCCCGAGTCGATCATGTACGATAACTTCGGCGGATAATCCACAAAAAAATTCCCTCGCAAATGCGGGGGAATTCTTTTTCTAGCCAATCGTGATACCAATGATACCGTGATACCGTGATACCCGTGATACCTCAAACATCCGGGGACGGTTCTTCCTGTTTGACCCGCTGCGCCGTCAGCGGAATCTGTCAAACAGAAAAGAACCGTCCCTGAGTGTTTGACTAGTCCTTGTCGAGGCCGTCGTCGCCGTCATCCTCACTACTGCTACGCTGGATGGTGATCGACGCAATGGTCGTGCCATCGTTGGTAATCACGAGATGCGTGGTGCCGCTCTGCGAGAGCGCGCCCGATACCTGCGCATGCTCGTCATCGTAGGTGATGCTGGTGAGGTGAGTACCCGACATGTCGCTGGCCTGCAGCTCGTCGAGGTTCTGGCCGACGAGGAACACCTCGAAGGCACCCGTCTCCTGATCGGCGATGATGGTCGTCGACACGGGCTGCGTAGCACCCTCAGCGGTCAGCTTCAGACCGGTGATGCTCACGCTCGGAGTGACAGCCACGAGGGCAGCCACGAAGATGGCCTGCTCATCAACCACCACCTTGAAGTCACCCGGCTGGGCGTTGGAGATGGTGGCCTGGATCAGGGTGTCCGACTGCGAACCGAGGGTGATCTGCGAACCCGCAGGCACCACGAAGTTCTCGGCCGTCAGCTCTGCCAGACCGGAGCCAGAGATAGCGATGCTATAGTTGTTGCCGGCGGTGATGGTGGTGCTGCCGCCGTTGTTCAGGGCATCGCCGTTGGCGGTGACAGACACGATCGAGGTACCGCCAGCCGCACCGAACGACAGGTTATACACACAGGGCTCGCCCGTTGCTGCCTGTACGCTCACAGGCCAGTTGCCGCTGCCCGAGGGGGTGAAGAGAATCACCATCTCGGTCTCGTTGAGGGCCGAAGGCTCCACCACCGTATTACCCACCTTGATCACGGTGGCATCGCCGAAGTTGGCACCGACGAGTCGGATCTTCACCTCCTTGCCAGCCTCATACTTCACCGTACCGCCCACGGGCACGGGTGCGCCGTCGATGATCACGGCCGAGATATAGGGCAGCGTCTGGAGGTTGCCGAAGGCACGCTCCACAATCACATTGCCATCCTTATCCTTGAGCTGGAAGCTCTTGATGGCGACATACTCGGGATACGACTTCAGCAGTTCCTTGAGGTTCACCGACAGCTGGTTGTAGCTCAGGCTGAGCAGCTTGCCGGCCAGCAGGCTCGAATGCTCCGCACCCTCACCGTCGAGCATCACCACGCGCATAGGAGTGCTGCCCAGATAGGTCTGCGAGAGGCGCGTTCCGTTCATCACCAGTCGGGTGACGGGCGGCACCATATAGGTGCGTCCTGCGGTGAGCGGGATGAGCTGTGCCCCCTTGCCGAAGGCCATGCTCTTCACGGCAATCACACCGTCGCTCACATAGCCCTCCTGCTCCACGTCGGTAGAGATGGCGGTGTTGGCAATCATCGCCTTCAGGTCAGGATCGGGCAGGAAGCGGATGTTAATACCACGCAGATTCTTCGCGAAGTCTGAGGTGAACTCAGCCTCGCTGCCGGTACTCTTGGCGCGGACGCCGATAGAGAAGGTACCGAGGTTCGGAATCTGCACCGAATGGCCGTTGAGCACGAAGTAGTTCATGGCATCGAACAGGGCCTCCATGGCCATCTCGATGCTCGACTCTGGAACGGCAGCTGCCTTGGCAGCGTAGGCCACGATGGCGTCATAGGCAATCGTGGAGTAGCGGCTGGCCTGGCCAACGAGCTTCTCGGTGTCGTTGAAGCCGATGCGGCGGGCCTTGTAGCCAATGTTGATTTGTCCTTTCTTAGTCATAGCAACATACATTTTCAGGGTTAGACTTCAGTCTCGATACGCATCTGCGAGATGGCATTCTTGATCTCCACGGAGGGGGTGAAGCCTATCGTCACATGCTTGACGAGATTTGCATTTACCTCTTCGGCATCGGTCGCAGCCTTCTGCGTAGAACGGATACCGAGGATTCCAAACTTGCCCAGGTTCACATGGTGACCGTTGAGCACGAAATAAGAGATAGCCTCGCGCATGGCCAGAGTACAGGCGCGGAGGGTCGATTCAGGGATGTGACTTGACTGAGCCGCGTAGGAGGTCAGTTCGTCACCCTTCACAGTGCTGTAGCGCACAGCACGTGCCACAACACGGTTGTCGTTGATCACGGCAACGCGCTGCATTTTTCCACGAACTTTAATTTGTCCCATAAACAAACGATTTTAATTGTTAATAACTCACGAAAATTTAAAAGCACTGCAAAGTTCGGACATAATTCACCTATTTCCAAACCTTTTGCAGAATTATTTCGATTTTTCCGAAAAAACTTGGCAAAAATTTGCCAAAACTGCGTTTGTCTTGGGTTTTTATGTGATTTTCAATTAAGCGGAGGCGGGAAATCAGTTAAGAGAATTTTCGTTTTCAGGTAAGCATTTTTCCTTTTATAAGCCTATCGCATACGCGTATGTAGGCAAAGTTCTGTAATCAAAACGGTATCACGGGTATCACGGTATCACGGTATCATCGGTATCACGACCGACATCGGCGAAAAAAATTCCTATTATTTTTATTATATATATATTATTATTATTTTTATTTTATATATTAATAAATAATAAATAAGTAATGTCATATATAAATGGAAAAATCTTTCCAAATTTCGGAACCCATTCATGATACCAATGATACCGTGATACCGTGATACCCGTGATACCGCATTAATGCCTAAGTGTTTGATACTCAGGGTGTCACTTATTCGCTGCCTTCGTACTCCAGCCAGGCTTTTTCATCTTCATCCCAATACCGAGGCAGCCAGCCCTTTGCCTTGGCTGCTGCTGCCTGGCTCTTGGTGCAGACATTCTGGTTGGGTTCGTTACCGTCCATAACATAGAATGCACAGAACTCTTCGGATTCATTCTGCCGAAGGCTGCCTATCAGGGCATCCATATTCTGCCCGCTGATCTGGTTCTTAAAGCATAACAGTGTTTCCAATGCCATATTCTTGGAGAGGTCGAGCGAGGTCAGTTCATTGAAACCGCAATACAGGTATGTCAATGCTGTATTCTTGGAGATATCGAGCGCGGTCAGTTCATTGAAACCGCAATCCAGGTATGTCAATGCTGTATTCTTGGAGATATCGAGCGAGGTCAGTTCATTGAAACCGCAAGACAGTTCTGTCAATGCCTTATTCACGGAGATATCGAGCGAGGTCAGCTTATTGTCATCGCAAGACAGGTATGTCAATGCTGTATTCTTGGAGACATCGAGCGAGGTCAGCTGATTGCCGCTGCAAGACAGCTCTGTCAATGCCGTATTCTTGGAGATATCGAGCGAGGTCAGCTTATTGTCATCGCAAGACAGCTCTGTCAATGCCTTATTCACGGAAAGGTCGAGCGAGGTCAGTTCATTGCTGCCGCAATGCAGAACTGTCAAGGCCGTATTTTTGGAAATATCGAGCGCGGTCAGATCATCGCCATAACATTGCAGGTATGTCAATGCCGTATTCTTGGAGAGGTCGAGCGAGGTCAGACTATTGCCGATGCAACGCAGATATGTCAAGGCTGTATTTTTGGAAATATCGAGCGCGGTCAGTTCATTG
>JAEEGJ010005383.1_pt1 | contig 40421 bp, 35 predicted proteins | sample 8958761 | NCBI WGS metagenome assembly JAEEGJ01 (sample SAMN16246546, study PRJNA631951) | gut metagenome | biome: gut microbiome; feature: rumen; material: RS-attached | host: Bos | place: Iran: Karaj | collected 2018-10 | reverse complement strand
AGGATGACAAGTAAGAGGTAAAGTAATGTGTATGGTTACACGGGAGCCGGCGCGCAATACGCGGCGCGCCGGCCATTGTGTGTTTGGTAACAAGGCACCGCAGCCCCTCAATACGAAGAGGGGCTGCTACGGACAGCCATTTTCCGGGAGCCATGGGGGCTCCCAGAAAATGACTGCCGTTGCCACCCAGGATGGGGGTAAAATGGACAACACAGATGCAGGCATCTACGCACTTTCCTCACAAAACTGCGTAAGTGGTTACATTGCAATGCAGGCATCTACACACTTTTCCGGGAAAAACGCGTAGGTGGTTGCTTGATGACACAGGTGACGGTGTTTTGTGTCGCAGGTCAGGGTGATTTCTGTTGCAGGTCGGATGGTTTTGTGTCGCAGGTGAAGGTGATTATCGTCGCTGGTCTGCGTTTTTGGGCTGAACGGGGACGCGAATCGGCCTCTGGTGCATTCTAACGTCGCGGGTCAGGCAATTTTTGCGGACCGGGGACGCTACTCGCCCTGACCTGCAACACAAAACCTGCTTACCTACCGAAATAGAGATGCCCGATCAGGTCGGGCATGACGGAGAGGGAGAGAGATGCCCGGTCAAGCCGGGCATGACGATTTTCGGGTGCGGTATGACGGGGGTATGACGGTTGGTTGATAGATCCTTCGCTTCGCTCAGGATGACAGAGAGGAATGCTCAGGATGACAGCGAGGAAGGCTCGGGATGACAGAGAGGAATGCTCAGGATGACAGGGAGGAAGGCTCGGGATGACAGGGAGGAAGGCTTGGGATGATAAGGATAATTGTTTTCTGCGTTATATTTTGTAATTTTGGTCCGCGAAATATGGTGGGTTTACAAGAATATGAGAAAAAGGATATACGAGATTATTGAACAGGGGCATTCGGGAGATAACATTAGCATTGCCTATGATGTGTTGATGCTGGTGGCCATTACGGCCAGCATTATTCCATTGATGTTTGTCGAGGAGAACGCAGCGTTCCTTCTGATTGAACATGTGACCGTGGCGTTCTTTATCCTGGATTATCTCCTTCGCTGGATGACCGCGGATTTCAGGCTCAAGAAAAAGGGATGGTCCTTTGTCCTGTACCCGTTTACCGGATGGGCCATCATCGACCTTCTGTCCATCCTTCCCGGACTTCATTTCCTGGGAAGAGGATTCAAGATCCTGCGAATGATGCGCATGATGCGAATCCTGCGCCTGTTTAAGTTCATCCGCTATTCCAGTAAGATCCGCGCCTTGGGACGCGTGATCCGGAAAGAGAGGGAAGTCCTGATCTCCGTTCTGGGGATTGCCATGTTCTATGTATTCCTCACCGCGCTCATCATGTATAACGTGGAACCGCGGATCAACCCGAATACAGGAGCCGTTACCTTCGAACACTTCTTTGACGCCCTCTATTGGGCCACGGTGACACTGACCACCGTGGGCTACGGAGACATGATCCCCGTCACCGACGTAGGACGCTTCGTGAGTATGCTGTCTTCCCTGTTTGGAGTTGCTATTATTGCCTTGCCTTCGGGTGTTATTACTGCCAGTTATTTGGAAGAACTGAGGGGAGAGAGACACAAACGTGAAAAGGAAGAGATGCCCGGTCAAGCCGGGCATGACGAAAAGGAAGCCGGGCATGACGAAAAGGGAGCCCATGACGAAAAGGAAGCCGGGCATGACGAATGACGAAAAGGAAAACGCATGAAAAAGATTGAAGTAGTAGCGGCGATCATAAGGAAAGACAATAAGATCTTCTCCACGCAGAGAGGGTATGGGGAGTATAAGGACTGGTGGGAGTTCCCGGGCGGGAAGATGGAAGCGGGGGAGAAGCCCGAAGAAGCGCTCAAAAGGGAAATAAGGGAGGAACTGTCCACAGAGATCAGCGTGGACAAGTACCTGACCACCGTGGACTACGACTATCCCCAGTTTCACCTGACCATGCACTGCTACATGTGCTCCCTGCTCAGTGAAGCCCTGCATCTGAACGAACACGAAGCCGCACGCTGGCTTGGGGCCGACGAACTGCAGGAAGTCAACTGGCTCCCCGCCGATGAAGGCCTCCTGCCCCTTATCAAAAAAGAGTTATAGTACCACCCTCGAGCACCAAAACGCCCCATTTCGTGCTCGAACCTGCCAAAACCGGCAAGGCGGCTGGGGGCAAAAGAGCTACTTGAAGTTCCGGCTGGCGAAGGGGAGGGACCAGCGGAGGGCCAGGTGCCAGTATTCCCAGTTGTGGGAGCCGTTCCTTACGCGAAGCTGGCTCTGGACACCGTGGTCGCGCATCTTCTGATGCAGGGCCAGGTTCATATCCAGCAGGAAATCGTCGTCGCCGCAGTCGATGAACCAGGCGACGGTGCGGAGGCGTGCGAGCGAGGTTTCATCGGCCTTATCGATATACTCCAGGGCCGAGTGCTCCCGCACGGCGTTGGCTACATAGTACAGGCAGTCCTTCGGGGAATCGATCGGCCATACTTCGTTCTGGCTATTGTCCAGCCAGGCGCTCATGGCGTAGCAGCTGGAGAACATGTCCGGATGCCGCTGGGCATAGACCGTGCTTCCGCCGCCGCCCATGGACAGGCCCATGATGGCCCTGTGGCCTTTGTCGCCGTAGATGTGGTATTTTGTCTCCACGGCCGGGATGAATTCCTGGAAGAAGAAATCCTCATAGGACCAGCCGGGCATGTTGAAATAGCCGTTCCAGGTGTTGCGCGTATCGGGGCCGCCGGCATTGGGCATCACGATCACCATCTCGCAGGCTTCGCCCGTGCCGATGAGTTCATCCGCGACAATCTGCATGTTCCCCTTCTGGACCCAGGACTGATAGTCGTCGCTGAGGCCGTGCAGGAGATAGACTACCGGGTACTGCTTCCCGCTACCGTCAAACCCTTCGGGGAGGTACACGTTATACTTCACACAGGCGTTCAGGACAGCGCTTTGGAGACTGTCCGTGACCACCTTGCCGGCCCGGGCCGGGAAAACCGGCAGCATCAGGGCCAGGCACAATAAAGAAAGAGCCTTCCGCATCTCTTGTCAGGGAGTGTTTATTCAGTAAATTTTTTCCCGGCATTCCAGGCACCGCCGACGGGTTCGCCGATGGCGCGGTAACACATTCCGGGCGCGTCGAAGACGATGGGCTGCAGTTTGGCAAGGTCCACTTTGCCGTCCGTGAGGATGCTTTCATCGGCACTCTGATTGATTACCTCACCGACGAGGATGCCGTCCTTCCAGCTCACCACCTTGCACTCCAGGGTAAGGGGGTACTCGTTGATGATGGGCGCGTCCACATTGGGGCTGGGCGTAACGGTGAAGCCCACCTTGGCCACCTTGTCGGGGACCTTGTTGCCGCTCACCAGGCCGAAGTAGTCCGACTCTGCGACGGTGCGGATATCGGCAAAACTTACGGTAAAGGCGCCGGTCTGCTCCAGGTTTTCCGTGGTTTTGTGTTTGGACAGGCTGATGACGATTTTCTTAGCGTCGTATTGTCCGGCCCAGGCGGCCATCATCACGTCCGGGTTGTGGTCCTTATCCCAGGTGGCAATCATCACGCAGGGCTGAGGCGTGGTGACAAGGGCATGATTGGGGCCGAAGTTCTTCCGGCCGATGACTTCGTTCAGGTTCATATTTTGCGCATTTTGGTTGGTCGTATTCTTGCAGCCGGTGAGAGCCAGCGTCGCGGCAAGGGCGATGAACAGAATATTTTTCATGGCTTCCAATAGTTTATCCATGTAAATATACATATTTTTGAAAAATGATGCTGTCTTTGCGCCTTTCTTATTAGGTCCCTCAATCGAAGTCCTGGGGCGTAGAGGGCCGAGCAGGACTAATCCTGATAAATCTTCACCCTGGTAAATGCATCTCCGGCTTCCATCTCGATGGTTGCCTGACGGGGCTTGGCGGTGTCGTTCCGGTCCATAGTGATGATGAGCTTGTTGCTCCGCCCTTTGTCCGGGACAGATGCGTGATACCAGCCGCCATCAAGAATGTCGTATGTATATGCATCCTGGCCGTCTGTGGACTCGGCACAGACGTAGTTCAAATAATCCAATCTGCCGTTTACCTCCAGGGCATCTTCATATCCGCCGTTAATCCACCAGTGGCTGTAATTCTTGGCGGTTACCGTTTCCTCGCCGCCTTCAGAAGTGAAGTGGACCTCGGATTTATCCATCATAATAGGTGGCCAGTTTCCATCCTTAGCAAACTTGTCCTCGCAGGATGTCCCTGTCATAATCAGCGCTGCCATCGCAGCCAAAATGCCAAAATGCTTCATGGATCAAATTGTTTTACATTGTTGCGGACCTTTGTTATCGGCCACATTCTATCAATCCCCATGTAGCGGCAATCTTGCATCTATCCTCTAGCGTTTCGGCGAAAAAGGGAGAGAAACCACGTGATGAGTCCGGCTACGAGGAATGAGACGACGGTAGAGAGAAGGCCGATGAAAAGAAACTTGAGGATCGGAGGCATCAGGAGGCCGTCGAATGCGAATTGGAGGCAGACCATCAGCGGAAGGTGGACAATGTACACCCACATGGTTTGGGCGCTGCACCAGGAGACAAAGCGGTTGCTCCTGTTTAACCCTTCCCGGAAGAGCCAGATGAGCCCGAAGCTGATGGTAATGCTCATCATGGACTCATAAAAGCCGAAACATGTCGTGACAATGTGGTCCCACGGGCCGCCTGCACGAAGGTAGTTGCCGATGGCAAGAAGGCCTCCTGCCACAAGGCTGGTGAGTCCCGTCTTCTTATCCATCCTTTCAAAGAAATCACAGCGGCTGGCGAAAAGGCCCAGGATAAACATGATCACATACTGACCGTATCTGGCAGGTTCGAAGAAGAGTATGTGGCCAAGCCCCACCCAGTAATCCTGGGCGAAGAAATGGCGCACAAGCTGAACGACAGCACCCATGCCGATAGCAACTGCCAGCAGCAGCCAGATGCTTGGACCCCTCTTCGTAAAAGAAAGAGGAACAGGAAAGAACAATCTGAATACAGTATAAAGCAGGGAGAAGAACAAAAGGTTCTCCAGGAACCACATATGTGCTATCTCAAAATGATGTACGAGGAAGACCGAAATAAGCGCCGTCATCAGCACGCAGGGAATACCGAGATGAACAAGTTTCTTCCTGGCAAACCGTGCCGGGCCCTGCTTGTCATAACTCCTGGGAACAAAATAACCGGCAATCAAAAAGAACAGCCCCATGAAGAACGACGCATTCGTGGACAGGAAATGCCATATTCCTGGCATCAACATCGAATCATCTGAAAAATGATAGGGCCAGTAACTGCCCGGCATATGAGGCTGCGCCGCGTGATGAAAAATCACCAAGAGAGTAAGAAACAACTTGAGGTTGTCCAGATATACTTGTCTTTTCATTCTTTTAAAACACAATTCGGCAACGAGTCTTTGCAAAAATCAGACGAAATAAAAGAGGGATTTACAATACTTGGGATACTTGACAGCAGCCCTGCCGGTGCACGAGTCCCCGGTTTTGGTGTGTTCGAGCACGAAACAGGCCCTTCTGGTGCACGAGTCCCCGATTTTGGTGTGTTCGAGCACGGAAAGGCCCTTCCGGTGCACGAGTCCCTGTTTTTGGTAGGTTCGAGCACGAAAACGGCCCTTTTGGTGCACGAGGTGTGTGCATGAGCTGTGTGCATGAGGCAGAGGCCGAAGCGGGGGGGCGGTGAGATGTTGGAAAACAAAAAACCCGCTGATAATCAGCGGGTTTCAGTGGTGCTGGGAAGAATCGAACTGCCGACACATGGATTTTCAGTCCATTGCTCTACCATCTGAGCTACAGCACCGTGGTGTTTTGGGATTGCAAAGATAGAGATTATTTCTGACTTTCCAAAAATTTTTAAAGAAAAAATGGTCCTATTTTGAGCCCAAATAGAGGAATAGCATGCTCAGGAGCATGAGGGAGAGATCCAATGCTTTGGATTTCAGGTTCTTCTCTTTGAGGAGGAAGGCGCCGATGGCAAAGGAGACCAGCACGCTGCCGCGGCGGATCATGGATACTACGCTGATGAGGGCGTCGGGCTGGGAGAGGGCCTGCATGTAGGCGTAGTCGGCGGCGCAGAGGAAAACGCTGATCAGGGGAATGCTCCAGCGCCACTGGAACGGTGTACTCGAAGCGCGGCGGGGGAGCCATGCGACAACAAGCACCACGGCCATCATCACGGCCTGGTAGAAGCTGTACCAGCCCAACACCTGCTCGCGGTCCAGGCCTAAATAGGCGGGGGACATGAGGTACTTGTCATAGAGCCCGCTGGCGGCCCCCAGCAACACGGCCAGAATCAAAAAGGCAATCCAGCGGTTGTGCCGGAAGTCGATGCCCTCGGCCCGGCCTGTCCGGCGCATGAGGAAGTAGGCCAGGATGGCCAGCCCCACACCCATGCCCTGCAGCAGGTTCAGTCTTTCACCATATATAAACAGGGCGCCGATGAGTACCAGCACCGGCCGAGTTGCATTGACGGGCCCCACGATGGTGAGCGGCAAATGCTTCATGGCAAAGTATCCCGCCATCCAGGAGCTGAGAACGAGCGCGCTCTTGAAAACCAGATATACTTGTATATCCCACCCGCCGAAGCCGCTCCGCAGCAGAAACGGAGAGAACAGGACCGCGCAGAACAGCGTATTCAGGAACAGGACGGGAATGACGGCGTTGTCTGCCAGGGAAACCTTCTTGGAAGAGTCGTAGCACCCCAGAAGGGCTGCCGATAGAAATGCGAATAACCACCACATAAAATCAGCCGCAAAATTGGCAATTTCTTGTGAAATAGCCAAATTATAGCGATATTTACATGCTTTTTTCTATAACCAATGAAATCTTTCCTGAACGCCGTCAAACGCTGCCTTCCCGCAGACAGAATCTATACCGACGAACTCCGCACCCTGGCCTGGGGAACCGATGCCAGCGAATATTCCCTGACCCCCAAAGTGGTCGTAAGAGCCGCTTCCGAAGAGGAAGTATCCAAAGTACTGGAACTCGCCTCCCATGAGGGCCTCCCCGTCACTTTCCGTGCCGCCGGAACCTCCCTTTCCGGGCAGGCCGTCACGGACAGCATCCTCCTCGTCGCCGGCAAGCATTGGGAAAAATGGAGCTACAACGAGGCCGATAAGACCGTCACCCTCCAGCCCGGCATCGTGGGCGCACGCGTGAACCAGCACCTCGCTCCCTTCGGCCGATACTTCGGCCCGGACCCCGCCTCCATCGGCAGCTGCATGGTGGGCGGCATCGTGAGCAACAACGCCTCCGGCATGAGCTGCGGCACGCACGCCAACTCCGACAAACTCCTCGAAAGCGTCAAAATCATCCTCTCCGACGGCACCCCGCTGGACACCGCGTCGCCGCAGTCCCGCAACGCCTTCGCAAAGACGCATCCGGAAATTCTGGAGGGCATAAAACGCCTCCGGGAAGAAGTGCGGGCCGATGAAAAACTCGCAGAGCGCATTGCCCGGAAATACAGCATCAAGAACGTCACCGGCCTCAATCTGCGGCCCCTCATCGCCTACGAAGATCCCTTTGATATCCTCGCTCACCTGATGGTGGGCTCCGAAGGCACGCTGGCCTTCCTCTCGGAAGTGACCATGAAAACCCTTCCCGTCACTCCCTACAAGGCCAGCGCCATGATCTACTTCCCGGACATCGTGACCGCCGCCAAAGCCGTCGTGGCCATGAAGGGAAACAGCATCTCCGCCGCCGAACTGCTGGACAAGCGCAGCCTCCTCTCCGTGAACGACCCGCACCTAAAGGCCGATGTCCCCGACCTCACCGCCGTCCTCACGGAAACCCAGGCCCAGACCGTCGAAGCCTTGCAGGAACAGATAGAAGCCATCACAAACACCCTGAAGCCTTTCGGCGTGGACGTGCGCTTCTCCATGGACCCGAAGGAGGTGGCGCAGTACTGGGCCATCCGTTCGGGCATTTTCCCCACGGTGGGCGGCCTCCGCAAGGAAGGCACCACCTGCCTCATCGAGGATGTGGCCTTCCATATCGAAGACCTGCCGCAGGCCACCGCAGACCTGTCGGCCCTGCTGGACCGCCACGGCTACGACGATTCCTGCATCTACGGCCATGCTTTGGAAGGAAACTTCCACTTCATCATCAACCAGGCGTTTGAAACAAAAGAAGACATCGCCCGCTACGACGCCATGATCAAAGATGTGGTTGAACTGGTGGTATCCAAGTACGACGGCTCCCTCAAGGCCGAACACGGCACCGGCCGCAACATGGCCTCCTTCGTGGAATACGAGTGGGGAGAGAAGGCATTCGGCATCATGAAGCGCATCAAGGCGCTCCTGGACCCGAAGGGAATTCTCAATCCCGGCGTCATCTTCAATGAAGACCCCGAGTGTTACCTCAAACAGCTCAAGACGGTTCCTGTACTTAAACCGGAGCATGAAGATGTGGCCGATATCTATCACAAGATCAACAAGTGTATCGAGTGCGGCTTCTGTGAAGTGAACTGCGTTTCCTGCGGCTTTACCCTGAGCTCCCGCACCCGCATTGCCGTGCAGCGGGAAATCGCCCGCCGCAAAGCCGCCGGAGAGCCCTGGGAGGCCCTGGAAAGGGCCTACAAGTATCCCGGAGAGGTAACCTGCGCCGGGGATGGCCTCTGCTCCACTTCCTGCCCCATGGGCATCAACGGGGCAGACCTTACGCATGAGTTGAGACGCAACGCCCTGGGCCCTGCCGGCAACTGGCTGGGCGCCTGGGTGGCCAACCACTTCCGCGGCACCAAGGCTCTCGTGAAAGTGGGCATCGCCCTGGACAGCGTGGTGCCGGTGATTCCCCATCTGCCGCTGCCGGTGAACGTGCGCAAGACACAGATGCCCGCCAGTGAACGCAAGGTGGTCTATTTCCCCAGCTGCCTTAACCAGACCATGGGCCGTGCGCCCAGGGATATCGTGAAATCCCTCTCGGAGGAGATGGTGGAGCTTTTGGGCAAGGCCGGTTACGAGGTTGTCTGGCCCAAGGGCATGGAGCATCTCTGCTGCGGCACCATCTGGGAAAGCAAGGGAATGCCCGAAGTGGCCGACAAGAAGCTGAAGGAGCTGGAAGATGCCCTTTGGGAAGCATCGGCCCAGGGAAAATATCCCGTCCTGTGCGACCAGAGTCCCTGCCTGCACCGCATGCGGAAAGGCATCTCCCGCATGCGTCTCTACGAGCCGGCGGAGTTCATCCACCTCTTCCTGGAAGACCGCCTGGCCTTCCATCCTACAGACACGCCCGTGGCGGTTCACGTGACCTGCTCCATGCGCCTGATGGGACTGAAGGACGTGATCATCGGCCTGGCAAAAAAATGCTCCAACAACGTGTTCGTGCCGGACGAGGTGGGCTGCTGCGCCTTCGCCGGAGACAAGGGCATCACGCATCCCAAGCTCAACGCCTATGCACTGAGGAAACTCAAGCCCTATTTACAAAAGCACGGCGTGAAGGAAGGTTATTCCAACAGCCGTACTTGTGAAATAGGTCTTACGACCAATGGCGGTATCATGTACCGCTCCATCGTTTATCTGGTGAATGCCTGCACCACCGCGAAGGACTAAGCTTCCTCCGGTTTCTTGATCTTGCGGATAGGGTCGCAGGTGAGGCCGATACCCAGTTTCTTGAACGTTTTCTGGTCCACTTCGCTGAGCATCACGGTGGAGTGAACCTGGGAACCGGCGAGCTTGGGCAGCTGGTCCATGGCCAGTTTGCAGTTCTCGTCGATGAGGCTCATCATGGAAATGGCCACCAGGACCTCGTCTGTGTGCAGACGGGGGTTCTTTCCGTGCAGATAGTTCACCTTCATCTTCTGGATGGGGGCAATCATGTTCTTGGGGATGAGCTTCACGTTGTGGGCAATTCCGGCCAGGTGCTTGAGCGCGTTCAGCAGGAGGGCCGATGAAGGGCCCAGCAGGGGAGAGGTCTCGCCGGTGAGGATGGTGCCGTCGGCCAGCTCGATGGCGGCGGCGGCCAGGCCGGACTTGTCCGTCCTCTCCTTGGCGGCCACGGTGCACTTGCGGTCGGCGGTGGTGATCTTGGCCTTCTTCATGAGGAGGGCGATCTTGTTCACCTCTGCCTCGGTGGCCTTTCCGTTGGCGAAGTTGCACAGGGAAGTGTAATAGCGCCGGATAATCTCCTGGAGGGAAGCCTGGGCGCATACTTCGTCGTCGCTGATGCAGTAGCCGATCATGTTCACGCCCATGTCGGTGGGCGACTTATAGGGGGTGTCTCCGTAGATGTCGTCGAACAGGGCGTTCATCACGGGGAAGATTTCAATGTCGCGGTTGTAGTTGACGGCCATGGTGCCGTAGGCCTCCAGATGGAACGGATCTATCATGTTCACGTCTTCGAGATCTGCGGTGGCGGCCTCGTAAGCCACGTTCACGGGATGGTTCAGGGGCATGTTCCACACGGGGAAGGTCTCGAACTTGGCGTAGCCGGCCTTGATGCCGCGCTTGTTTTCCTGGTAGAGCTGGCTCAGGCACACGGCCATTTTGCCGGAACCGGGGCCGGGAGCCGTCACGACAACGAGCTTTTTCGAAGTCTCGACATAGTCGTTCTTGCCGAATCCTTCGTCGGAATCGATGAGGGCCACGTTGTTGGGGTATCCCTCGATGGTGTGGTGGTAATACACCTTGATGCCCATGTTCTCCAGGCGCTTGCGGTAAGCCTCGGCGCTGGCCTGTCCGTTGAAGTGGGTGATGACCACGCTGTTGACGCTGAGGTCGCGGGCCAGGAACTCGTCCCTGAGGCGAAGGACGTCCATGTCATAGGTGATGCCCAGGTCCTGGCGTACCTTGTTCTTCTGGATGTCAACTGCGCTGATGACGATGATAATCTCTACGTCGTCCTTGAGCTGCATGAGCATCTGGAGCTTACTGTCCGGCTGGAAACCGGGGAGTACGCGGCTGGCGTGAAAGTCGTCGAAGAGTTTGCCGCCAAACTCCATGTACAGCTTGTCGCCGAAAGTGGCGATGCGTTCCTTGATGTGTTCCGATTGGATTTTTAGGTATTTTTCGTTGTCGAACCCGTAATTCATAAAGGTGAGAAGTGATTTGAATACGGGACACAAAATTAGGGCTTTTTTTGTTTCCTCGCAAGAAAAGTGCTAAATTTGTCGGCCTTTATACGCTATATTACACACGATGAGTGCTTTTAACCTACAACCTATTGCAGCGCCGGTAAAACCGGAATTGTATCGTGCAGAGATTGCCCTTTTGAAGGACCGTCTTCTTTTTGCCTGCGGAGACTACCAGGTGTATCTGCTCCGTTCTTCCGATGCCCCTTATCTCATGCAGGAGCTCTACCGGCTCCGCGAGGAAACGTTCCGCGCCATCGGGGAAGGAACCGGTCTTCCGCTGGACACCGACGAATATGACTCCTACTATCGGCAGATGATTCTCTGGAATGTCCCCAATGGGGAAATCACCGGGGCATACCGCCTGGGATTCGGTCCGGAGATCATGCGCGAAAAGGGAATTGAGGGCTTCTATACGGCAAGCCTGTTCAATTATTCCCCGGAAATTGCTCCGCTCCTTGCCAAGAGCATGGAACTGGGCCGTTCATTCATCGCCTGCAAGTATCAGAAAGAAATCTTCGGCCTGAAGTTCCTGCTGGCCGGCCTGGCCATGTCCACGGTCTTCTGCCCCGAAGCCGAGTATTTCATGGGCCCCGTTAGCATGAGCGCAGACATTCCCTCCTACTATCAGACGCTGGCCGTCTATTTCCTGGAACGGGATTTCGCGATGCCGGGCGCGTCGAAGCTGGTCTCCAACAACCACCCCTTCGTGCCGGATCCCGCGTGCACCAACCCGGAGGAGCTCCTGAAGGATGTTCCGGCGGGGGATATCGATGCGTTTGACCATCGGCTGTCGGCCCTCTCGGAAGGGAAGTACCGCCTTCCCGTCCTTTTCCGCAAGTACTTCAGCTGCCACGCCAAGGTGGCCTGCTTCAATGTGGATCCGCTGTTCTGCAACAGCCTGGACGGCCTTATCTTCCTCAAGCACTCCGACTATCCGGAAAATACGCTCCGTTCCCTGCTTCGCTGCGCCTCTCCCGAGATGAGCGAGAAGGTATGGAACCATTTCTATCGCGTCGCACTTTCTGACTAAACGCTATGGACAGTCCCGTCTGGGTGTATCTGCTGGGTCTTTGCGGCATGGGTATCTACGGCACCCGCATCGTGGTGCAGTGGTACATGTCCGAGAAGTCGCAGCGGGTGGAGTCTCCCGGAATCTACTGGGTGATGAGCAGCATCGGCGCCATCGTCCTGTACATTTACGGATGGCTGCGCAAGGATTTCTCCATCATCTTCGGAGAAAGCCTCAGCTATTACATCTACATGTGGAATATCGGCATCATGGGGCTGTACAAGCGGGTTCCCCGCTTTGTGATCGTGCTCCAGGCGCTTTTCCCGGTGGCTATCCTGGCGCTCATCTCGAAGGATTTCGCTTCTTTCTCCGCGAACTTCCTCCACAATGAGGCGGTACCGCCCAAACTGCTGTGGTTCGGTATCGCCGGCCAGTTCACCTACGAGGTTCGTTCCGTCTATCAGCTGGTTTACAGCATGCGCCGCAGGCAGTCCATCCTGCCGCTCGGCCACTGGATCCTCGCCGTCGCCGGGTCCTTCATGATTATCGCCTACGGTCTCATCCGTCACGACTGGGTACTGGTCCTGGGCCAGTTCGCCGTCTTCTTCTCCATCCGCAACATCATGATTTACTTCCGCTACAAGAAGCGAAAAAATACTTGATTCCCAGCTGGATGCGCCAGGTCTGGCTGCTGGTGGGAAGGTATTCGTACGTGTGTTCCGGCATTTTGCCGGAGGCCTGGTACATGGAGAAGCGGGGGCGTCCCTCCGGATCGGTGCCCTCGTAGTTAAGGATTCTGGAACCGTTGCAGGCGGAGTTCACCTGCTCGATACCCCAATTGCCATTGAAGATGTTCATGACATTCAGAACTGTCATGGACAGCTGGAACGTGCCGATGCGTGTTTCGAAGTCCTTCGCGGCGCGCAGGTCAATCCGGTGGACGAAGGGGGCGCGGGCCTCGTTGGCGCCGGCATATCGGCCCTTGTGGCTGCGGAGGTAGGGATCCTGGTCCACGAAGGCCCAGAAGGCCCTGCGCTGCTCCTCGGCGCTGGTCCCCTTGTAGTCCACGAACTGGATTTCGCTGTCGTCGCGGGGGATGTACATGAGGTCGCCCACCACGCCGTCGCCGTTCATGTCGTTGGTATAGACGTAGCTGTATCCGGCAGGGGAGTAGGCCGTATAGAATAGGCCGATATGGAGCTTGTGGAAAGGTTCCCAGTCCGCGGAGGCTGTCACCTTATGAGGAACGATGAACTGCGTGCGCTGCAGGCGGGCCCGTCCGGGGCCGTCCACCTGCGGGACGTTGGTGAAGACGGAGTAGAGGTCGGTGCCGGGGAAGCCGGTGATTTCGCGGGCGTCGGTGTAGGCGTAGGCCGCGTAGAGGCGGAGCCTCTCAGACGGCTTGAGGCTGGCCGACAGGAGCACGTTGAGGCCGTATCCTTCGCGGGTGTTGGTCAGGTAGGCGACGCTCTTCCCCTCGTTGACCTGGGCCTTCGAGGCCGGGTAGCGCAGGCGGTTATCGGCCCCCTGGAAGCGATCCCACGCGGCGACGTCGGAAAAGTCCAGGTTGACGTTGTCCACGCAGGCGCCGCTCACCGTCTTGTTGAGGATGGCCTCGGCCGAGAGCGTGAAGGGGATGTCCGCGGGCACTCTGTAGTCCACGGCCAGCGTCGTTTTCCAGACCTGGGGCAGTTTGAAGGCGGGATCCACGCCGATGATCTGGAAGGGCACGCTATGCTCCCCGAGTGAGGTGGGAAGGCCGAATTTCCCGATGACTTCCTCTTTTGTACGCAGGAGTCCTGTGCCGGCGAACTGGTCCAGGCGGGCGTCGTGGCTGACGGGGACCCCGGAGGCGTATTTCGTCTTGAACTGCACGGAGTTCTTCTTGAGGTTGGCGTAGGAGGGCACGTTCATGAAGTACACCAGGGGAAGGTGGCCCAGGAACAGGCCGGTGCCGCCCCGGAGGGTGAGGGAGCCGTTGTGAAGGGCGTCCCAGCTGAAGCCCAGGCGGGGAGAGACGCTCACGTGCGTGGCGGGACATTCGCCCGTGTCGATCCTGATTCCGTCGCGGAAGCTCAGGTCATAGACGGCGTCATTGCGTTGGAAGTCCTCCGTGTTGAAGCGTACGCCGTCCAGCCGGATACCGCCGGAGAGCTTGAAGTAAGGCGTGACGCGCCACTCGTCCTGCAGGTAAAGGGATGCCTGCCGATAGGAAATGTGGTCGTCCGGCTGCTCTACGCCGTCGAATCCGTAAGTCATGGCGAAGGATTCGGGCGCGTTTTTCCGGATGAAGTCGTCCACAGAGGCGTAGCGGTAGTAGAGACCGCCGTTCCTCATATAGCAGTTGGAAACGTGCTGATACTCGTAGGAAAGTCCTGCGGTAAGGGTATGGGAGCCCAGGAATAGGGTGATGTCGTCCCGGACGTTGGCCACGGTGTTGGTGAAGTCCGTGTAGCGGGAGAAGAGCTCGTCGCCCAGGGACATGTAAGGCTCCAGCGCACCTTCCATCATGATGTCGATGTGCGGGAAACGCTGCTCCATGGGAAGGACGCGGTACTCATGGTTGTCGGTGAAGGTGGCCAGCAGCTGGTTGGAGATGCGTTCGGAAAGGCGGCTGTCCATTTCCAGGGAGGCCGAGTGTACCTCACAGTTATAACCGTACATATTGCCGGAGAAAATCATGGACTGAGGTCCCACACGCTTGGTTCCCGTAAGGCGGTAGCCCGTATCGCAGGAGTTGTCGTTGGGAGCGTTCCATACTTTGTCCAGGGTGTAATTGTAGCGCAGGGTGAGCCGGTGGGCGTCGCTGATGTTCCAGTCCAGTCTGGCGAGGGCCTTGCGGTTGACATTGTCGCCGGGGAAGTCGGTGGCACTGCCGGGATTGTATCCATAAGTATCTCGGAGGAAGTCGCGAACCCTTTCCATGTCGCTCAGAAGGGTGCGGGAAATGTTGCCGCCGGGCGTTTCTCCGTCCTTCCTGGCGCGGTAGGGAATCACCTGGAGGGGTTTGTGCTCCTGCTCGTAGTTCAGGAAGAAAAAGAGTCTGTTCTTGATGACGGGGCCGCCCAGTGTGGCGCCCAGAACCCAGTCGGCTTTGGAATAATAGTTATAGACGGACCCTTTGAGCGTGTTGCTGCCGGACTTGGTGACGGTATTGATGCCGCCGCCGATGAACCCGGATTCCCGCACGTCATAAGGGGAAATGACCAGCTGGATCTGCTCGATGGCCTCGATGGAGATGGGGTTGCCGCCGCCAGGCAGGTTGCTGTTGAGCCCATAGTTGTTGTTGAAGTTGGCTCCGTCCACCGTGAAGTTGGTCATGCGACCGTCCCCGCCGGCCAGGCTGAGCCCGTTCGCGTAGGGCGAGATGCGGATGTAGTCCGTAATGCCGCGGCCGATACTGGGCATGGACTCTATCTCGGCCGATGAGATGTTCCGCGACGCACCCGTCTTCGTAAGCCGGAGCCTGGGGGCGGTCTGGAGCACCAGAGCCGCCTCCAGCTCTGCGGGTTCGAGGCTGGCGTTCAGGCGCATCTCTTCTCCCAGCGCGAGCACGAGACCGGCCGATTTCTCCTCCTCGTAGCCCATGAGGGAGAAGGTGACGGTGTAGGGACCGCCGCTTCTCAGACCGGTGAGAAGGTAGGTGCCGTCTTCGGCGCTGAAGGTGTAGCTGGTGTTTCCGGTGGGCTCATGTACGGCCACGACGGCCGCTCCGGCAAGGGGGTTGCCGCCTTCCGTTACAAGGCCGCTGAGGGTGGAGGTGGTGATTTGTGCGTTCAGGGACAGGGACGCCCAGGCGCCCAGGCACAGTACTGCCAGTATTCGTTTTATAGACATGCTCTTCTTCTTAAGGAGCTGCAAATTTAGCAATAATTATAATACCAATAAATGGGGATTGCCCATAAGGGCGGCGGAGCGTAACTTTGCACCTCGAAAAAAAGCTATTCACTTGCAGACGTTAAAGGCAGATATCCGTAAGCGTATTCTTACCCAGTCCCGGAAACTTTTCTTGGAAAAAGGCTTCCGGGAAACGACTACACGTGATATTGCGGAACGCTCCGGCGTGGTCCTGAGCAGTCTTTACCGCTATTTTTCTTCCAAGAACGACATTTTTGCCTGCCTGGTACAACCTGCCGCAAAGTCGCTGGAAGATCTTCTGGAACGTCATCACAACTCGGACCTGAACGATATCTCCATTATTCAAAGCGATAATTACACGGAGGTGACGCTGAACGAGTATCTGGATGCGATCCAGCGGAACCGGATTTCCCTGAAGCTCCTGCTCCTGAAGGCGGAGGGCTCTTCCTATGCCGGTTTCAAGGAAGAATACGTGAACAGGGCTACGCGCATGGTGCTTGCCTGGTTCCGTTCCATGAAGGCCAAATACCCCGGCATGAATACCCAGGTCTCGGACTTTTTCATTCACCTTAACAATGTGTGGATGTTTACCCTTCTTGAAGAAATCCTGATGCATGATTTGCCGGAAGATGAAACCCGGTCGGTGCTTCTGGATTACATTCAGTTCGAGTACACGGGATGGAAAAAGATGATGAAAGTATAGCGGTCGCCACGAGGGCGGCCGTTTTTTTTGTAGAACAAAACGGAATATTGTTCACTAATAAATAATTTTTATGACTTCAAACAAAATCAATGAATGGTTCGGAAGGTATGCCGCCTTCCTCCTGAAATGGCGCTGGGCCGCCATTGCCCTTTTCGCTGCCGTGATGGTGGCATCCTTTGCCGGCATGTCCAAAATGGTACAGCAGACATCCTTCGACGACTATTTCATCGAAGGGGACCCCATGCTGGTGAAGACCAACGAATTCAAGGCCCAGTTTGGAAACGATTACTTTGTGGGAATCCTCACTACCTGTGACGACCACTTCACGCATAATAACCTGGAGCTCCTGCGGGCCCTCGGCAACGAACTGCTGGACTCCCTTTCCTATGCCGACAAGATTACCTCCCTGACGGACCTGGAGTTCATGCTGGGCACCGAGGACGGGATGGAAATCGTCCAGATTGTCCCGGAAGAGATCCCCGGGGACGGCACGCCGGAAATGGCCCAGGTGAAGAAACTGGCCTACAGCAAGCCGCAGATTGCGAAAAAGCTTATCTCGAAGGATGGTACGAAGGCCTGGACGCTGGTGAAGCTGCGCGCCTTCCCTTCGGAAGAAGAGTGGAAGAAGACCGGCAACGTCTCGCCCGACATCATTACGGGTGAGGAAGTGTCGCGTATCATCGGCCAGGAAAAATATGCCTCCCTTCACCCGCTGGCGACCGGTATGCCGTACGTCACGCAGCAGAAGACCGTGTACATCGGCGAGGAGATGGGCCGCCTGGTGATGATCGCCGCCATCATCTGCATCCTGGTGATGCTCCTGATGACCCGTTCGCTGCGGGGTATCGTGTGCCCGCTGCTCTCCGTCCTGGGCGGCGTGGCCATGACCTTCGGTATCTGCGGTTATACGCAGATGTATGTGGACAGTACGGTCCTGATGATTCCGGCTATCCTGGCATTTGCCGTGTCCATCGCCTATAACATCCATATCTTCTCCTACTTCAACCAGCGCCTGCGCATCCACGGAAATCGAAAGGAAGCCGTCGTTGAGACGATAGGGGAGATCGGCTGGTCGGTCGTGTTCTGCGGCCTCACCACCTTCATTTCCCTGATGTCCTTCATGGTCATCCCTATCCGTCCCATGAAGTGCGTGGGTATGACCAGCTCCCTCACGGTCCTCTTCGTGCTTCTGACCACGCTCGTGCTCACTCCGGTGCTGCTGTCCTTCGGCCGCAACCGCAAACCCAAGCCCGGTATTGACGGAGAAGGCGGAACCCGTTTGAGCCACGCCATGGAGAAACTCAACGACTTCACCTTCAAGCACGAGAAATCCATCGTGGCCATCTTCACCATCGTGTGCGTGGGACTGGGTATCGGCCTGTGGAAGATTGAACCCGCCTTCGACATTGAGAAAACCATGGGTATCCGCGTGCCTTACGTGAAGGATGTCCTGACGGTGGGCCGCAGCGAACTGGGCGCCCTCTACTCCTATGACCTGGTGATGGAGTTCCCGGACGAGGATGCGGCCAAGCAACCCGAGAACCTCAGGAAGCTGGAGCAGCTGGAACAGATCATCGGCCAGTACCCGCTCACCAAGCGTACCAACTCCATCCTGGATATCCTGAAGGACCTGAACCAGACGCTCAACGGCGGCGATCCCGCTTTCTACCGCATTCCGGACTCCGAGCAGGAGATTGCCCAGATGCTGGTCCTGTACGAGAATGCGGGCGGTTCGGAGACCGAATACTGGATGGACTACAGCTACCGCCGCCTTCGCATCATGACGGAAATCTCCGACTTCAACTCCGGTGAGGTGGAGCGCGAGCTGAACGACATCAATAAGAAGTGCGCCGAGATGTTCCCCGGAATCAGCATCACGGCCGTGGGTAACATTCCCCAGTACACCACCATGATGCAGTATCTGGTTCGCGGCCAGATGCAGTCCTTCCTCATCTCCGTGCTCATCATCGCCATCATCCTCATGCTGGCCTTCCAGAGCGTGCGGGTGGGCCTCATCGGCCTTATCCCTAACCTCATGCCCGCCATCTTCGTGGGTGGTTTCATGGGATTGGCAGGCATCCCGCTGGACATGATGACGGCTACGCTCATCCCTATGATGCTGGGTATGGCCGTGGACGACACCATCCACTTCATCAACCACTCCAAACTGGAGTATGACCGTACCAAGCACTATCCCGAGGCAATCCGCCGTACCTTCCGCGTAGTGGGCGTCGCCATTGTCACGACATCTATCGTGACGTCGGCCGTGTTCGCCTGCTTCGCGACGTCTGTCTGCGCCATGTGCATCAACTTCGGTGTGCTGGCCGTCATCGGCATCCTGTCGGCCCTGCTTGCAGACCTGTTCATCACACCTCTTCTTGTCAAACGTTTTAAAGTATTTGGAAAATGAGAAAGCTATTTTTAGCGGCCGCTTTTTTGCTGGCTGCCTTCCAGACCTATGCCCAGAGCGGCCGTGATATCATCCAGAAGGTTAAAGACCGTCCCGACGGGGAAAACCGCTACGCCGAGATGCAGCTTACGCTGATCAAGAAAAACGGCGACAAACGCGAACGGAAGATGGTCTCCTGGGCCATGGACGAGGGCAAGGACACCAAAAAGATCATGTTCTTCACCTATCCCGGAGATGTAAAGGGAACGGGTTTTCTCACCTGGGACTACGACCAGGCGGGGAAGGAGGACGACAAGTGGCTGTACCTGCCTGCCATGAAGAAGACCCGCCGTATCAGCGGTTCCTCTTCCAAGACGGACTATTTCATGGGCACCGACTTCACCTATGACGACATGGGCGGCCGAAGCGTGGACGACGACAAGCACACGCTCCTTCGCGAGGAGAAGCGGGACGGCCATGACTGCTGGGTGGTGGAATCCATCCCGGTAGATACCCGCGAAGTTTACAGCCGCAAGGTCTCGTGGATCCGGAAGGATTGCTGCACGGCGGTTTACGTGGAATTCTACGACAAGCTGAACAAGCTGCACCGGGTGATGACCGTGAGCGAACTGCAGCAGGTGCAGGGTTTCTGGACCGTGATGAAGATGGAGATGAAGAATGTCCAGAACGGCCACGCTACGCAGATTACCGTCTCCAAGCCGCAGTATGATATGGGAGTGAACAAGAGCCTTTTCACTGTAGCTAAATTGGAAAAGGGATTATGAAAAGGCTTTTGTCAGGAGCCATGGCCGCACTGCTCGCGGCCATGCCGCTCCATTCTCAGGACTTTCAGTTCAAAGGATTCGTAGATACTTATCACGCCGTCCGTGCCTCCAATCCCGGAGACTGGATGTCTTCCCGTACGCGTGTAAGGGGAGAGGCCTCGCTGGAAAAGGATGGCGCCGGTGCATTTGTGTCGGCCAATCTGGTGTATAACGCCCTGATTCCGGAGCGCTCCGGCTTCCAGCTGCGCGAGGCTTATGCCTGGTGGGGAAACTCCCATTGGGATATCCGCGCCGGCCGGCAGATCATCTCCTGGGGAGTGGCCGATGGCCTGCGTGTCACGGACCTCATCTCTCCGATGGACTACTCGGAGTTCCTGGCGCAGGATTACGATGATATCCGCGTCCCGGTAGGGGCGCTGCGGGTGAAGTTCATTCAGGATTCCTGGAGCCTGGAGGCCGTGGCCGTTCCGGTGCCGGAATTCTTCGTGCTTCCGACCGATGAGGCCAATCCCTGGTCCGTGGGTGCCCTCCCGCCGGAAGTGCGGCCTATTAGGGCCTTCGCGAATTCCGAGTTCGGCGCCCGTTTCTGCTGCTACCTCGGGGGCGTGGACTTCTCGCTCATGGCGCTCCGTACCTGGACCAAGATGCCTGTCCTTGAGGACGCTCATCTGGTGTATAACAGGCAAACTGTCATTGGCGGAGACGTCTCCATTCCCTTTGGAAGTTTCGTATTCAGGGGAGAGATGGCAGACTATATGGACGACCACGGCAACCATCAAGGGAACGCCCTGGCCGGCCTGGACTGGTATCCCGGCGCCGACTGGAACCTTTCCGTGCAACTTAACAGGACCTTCGGCAGCGCATCTTCCACACTGGGCACCCTGCGTATCTCCAAAGCACTCCTGAACAATTCGCTCACCCTCTCTACTTTTGCCTACGCCGACCTTCTGGAAAAGGGCGTGTTCAACCGCTTCAGCGCAGACTGGGCCGTGACCGACCAGATTCATGCCATCCTGGGTTACGACCTGTTCGCGGCCCGCGGCGGCATGTTCGAGCGCTACAAGAAAAACAGTGAAGTATGGCTGAAGGTGAAGTACAGTTTTTAGGTTTTGATAAGTCCTAAAATATCTCGGTTTAGGCCTAAAATTAACGGGTGCAAATGAAGTGGCCTCGGCCCCATGCTGGTGCTGGCGGCCGTCAGATTCCTGCTCCGTCGGTAAACGACTCCTGCGCGCGGCCCTGGACGATGAACGAATGGGGAGGGACGGAGTGCGTTAGCCACACGTTACCGCCGATGACGGATTCCGTGCCGATAGTTACCCGTCCCAGGATGGAAGTGTTGGAATAGACGGTGACGCCGTCCTCCAGGATGGGGTGGCGGAGAACGTTCATCGGCCTGCCGGATGCGTCGTAGCGGAAGCTTCGGGCACCCAGCGTGACGCCCTGGTACAGGGTGACGTTGTTGCCGATAATGGCTGTCTCGCCGATGACGATGCCCGTCCCGTGGTCGATGGCGAAGCTTTCGCCGATCTTCGCGCCCGGGTGGATGTCGATTCCGGTGACATTGTGGGCATATTCCGTGAGCATGCGGGGCACGATTTCTACGCCCAGTTCCAGCAGTTCGTGCGCCGTGCGGTAGTAGAGCATGGCGGTGACGGCAGGGTAGCAGTAGATGATTTCCTTTTCGCTCTTGGCGGCCGGGTCGTTCTGCGCGATAGCTTTCACGTCCAGCTCCAGCAGGCGCTTGATCTCGGGGATTTTGGGAAGGAAGGCATCGGCCACCGTATAATCCGTCGCGCTGCGCAGGCTGTTATATACCTCGCTGAGTGCGTCTTCCTCCTTTACATCGCTGTAGAGGGGGAAGACAAGGTCTTTCATGCCGGCCATCAGATTCTTGAGATGGTCTATGGTTCGGTTGAGGGAGAGACTCATAAGGGATAGTTTTCGAAATCGAAGAGGATGGTGGAAAGGTAGCGCTCGCCGGTGTCGGGGAGAAGGGCTACGATGGTCTTTCCTTCGTTTTCGCTCTGGCGGCTGAGCTTCAGCGCCGCGGCAAAGGCTGCTCCGGAAGAGATGCCCACCAGAAGGCCCTCCTTTACGGCCAGGAGGCGGGATGCGGCGACGGCTTCGTCATCGGCCACGGGAAGGATGCGGTCCACGACGCCGGCGTCGTACGTCTGAGGGACAAAGCCCGCGCCGATGCCCTGAATCCTGTGCTTTCCCGCGATGCCCGTAGAAAGGACGGCCGATGTAGCCGGCTCCACCGCCACCACTTCGACGGCGGGGTTGTGCTTTTTGAGGGCCTTTCCCGTTCCGCTGACGGTGCCGCCGGTGCCTACGCCCGCGACGAAGATGTCCACGTTGCCTTTTGTGTCGGCCCAGATTTCCTCTCCGGTGGTGCGCTCGTGGGCGGCGGGGTTGGCGGGGTTTACGAACTGGCCCAGGATGACGGCGCCGGGGGTGTTGTCGCGGATGGCTTCGGCCCTGGCGATGGCGCCTTTCATGCCTTCGGCGCCGGGGGTGAGTTCCAGCTGCGCGCCCAGGGCCCTGAGGAGGCTGCGGCGTTCCTGGCTCATGGTGTCCGGCATGGTGAGGATCACCTTGTACCCTTTGGCGGTGCCCACCCATGCAAGGCCCACGCCGGTGTTGCCGCTGGTGGGCTCGACGATAGTGGCGCCTTTTTTCAGGATGCCTTTTCGCTCGGCATCTTCAATCATGGCCAGGGCGACGCGGTCCTTGACGGAACCGCCGGGATTGAAGTATTCCAGTTTAAGGATTATGTTTGCTTTCTGGCCTTCCAGGCCGTTCACGGCCAGCATGGGCGTGCGGCCGATGAGTTCTGTAAGGGAATTGTATATCATATAATTATTATCTTAACATTGCCTCGCTGGCTTCCAGGATGTCCTGGAAAGTCTGCTCGAAATCTCCGGTGTACCAGGGGTCTGCCACGTCCCGGCCCACACCGGTGTACGACATCATAAGATGGATTTTCCCGTCAGGGTCATCCGGGATGATACGCCGGATCAGGCGCAGGTTGGAAGCGTCCATGCAGATGATGCGGTCGAAGCGGGTATAATCGGCCCGGGTTACCTGGCGGGCCTTCTTGGCCTGGTCGAACGGCACGCCGTGCTGGGAGAGACATCGTTTTGCCGGGGGATAGATGGGATTGCCGATTTCCTCCGTCGATACCGCTGCCGACTCTATATAATAATCGTTCTCCAGGCCCCGGACCTTTACCAGGGCTTTGAGGATGAACTCTGCCATGGGACTTCTGCAGATATTTCCATGGCAGACAAACAGGATTCTCTTCATATTAATGTATCGTTTGCGATACAAATGTATGACAATATTTTCGAATATGCAAATGAACCTGTAGAAATCAGGTGCGTCCAATAGCCATAAATTGGTATTGGACGGACAGGGAAAATGGAATACCTTTGCATCCGAAAATCGGATTTGAGTTTATGCAGCGGATAAATACTTACTTTTTTTCAAACGGTCGCCATCTCGGCGGCCGTTTTTTTTATCCGGGAACAAAATGAAAATATGTTCACTATTTAACCTATATCTGTATGAAACCAGTTATTAAAGTTGCCCTGACTGCCGTGGCTTACTTTGCCACATTTATCCTTGGCGCTGCCAGCGGAGCCATTCATCCTGCCTGCTATGCATACGTCGGCGCTCTCCTTCCCCTGCTGTTCGCGTTCCCTTACCTCTATGCCTGTTCGCTTATCCGGGGGTTCGGAGCCGCGGCAGTGCTGAACGGATTCATTCTTGTCCTGTTCCTCGTCTCGGGAGAGGCGGATACCGGCTATGTCGTTATCACTTTGATGCTTACTGCGTTGTCTGAAATCCTTAGAAGGGCTTTCGGCTATGATACCGCCAAGGGCATCCGCGTGAGCTTTATCCCCTTTGCCTTCTCCTTCTTCGCCTATACTTCGCACTGGTGGACCGATACGGATGGCTCCCTGGCCGCAGCCGTTGCAGAAATGCCCCAAGGGTACGATCAGCAGATGCTCCCCATCATCGAAAACATTCCGGCACTTATCATCGTCCTGGTCCTGACCGTACCTGTCGCCATCCTCTCCATGCGAGGGGCGCAGCGCGTTTTGAAGAAATAATCTATGGATAAGAAACAATCGATTCTGCAGGCGCTCCTCGCATACGCGGGTAAAAAAAAGGTGCTGACCTATCTCTCGATGGTCATTTCGGGAATCAGCCAGTTGCTGGCCCTCGTCCCTTTCCTGTACATCTGGGCCATCCTGAGGGATGTCCTTGCCGGTGATAACAGCCGCATAGCCCATTACGGATGGATGGCCGTGGCATTTGCCCTCGCATCCATCGTATTTTATGTCGGCGCGCTCATGTGTTCGCATGTCTCGGCTTTCCGGATTGCGGCCAATATGCGCAAGACCCTGATGGCGCATATAATGAAATTGCCCATCGGCTTCCTGGACTCGCTGGGAAGCGGCAAGGTGCGTAAATGGGTACAGGAATCCACCCAATCCACGGAGACCTACCTGGCACACCAGCTCCCGGACAAGGCCGGCATGTATGCCACGATGGCCGGGCTGGCCGTTCTGATGTTCCTGTTTGACTGGCGGATGGGCCTGCTGTGCCTGGCTACCGTCCTGCTTGCCATCATTGTGATGTTCACCATGATGACGGGCCCGACGCTGCGAAGGAAGATGGCCGAATACAACAAAGCGCTGGACGCGATGTCCAACGAAGCTGTGGAATACGTCCGCGGTATTCCTGTGGTGAAGACATTCGGCCAGTCGGTCTTCTCCTTCAAGCGCTTCAAGGCTGCGATTGACCAGTACAAGGACTGGGTGATCGCCTATACGCTTGACCTCCGCCTGCCGATGACCCTGTACACGATGCTTGTCAACGCTTCCTTTGCCGTACTCATCGCGTTGACGCTCTTCGTTTTGAAGAACGGGACCTATTCTCCGGAGTTCCTGCTGGACCTGCTGTATTATATCATCATCACTCCGTCCATCGCCGTTACGCTGAACCGCATCATGTTTGCCAGCGAAAATGAGATGATCGTAGCCGAGGCGCTGGACAAGACCGGCCGGATCCTGTCGCTCGATCCGCTTTCCGATCCTGCCGATGCCCGTTTGCCGGAGGACAATGAGATCCGGATGGATAACGTGCGCTTCCGTTATCCGGAGGCCGACCGCTTCGCCGTGGACGGCGTTTCGCTTACCGTCCGTCCGGGAGAAAAGATTGCCTTTGTGGGCCCTTCCGGCGGAGGTAAGACGACGACGGCCAGCCTTATCGCCCGTTTCTTCGATGTGACGGAAGGAGCCATCACTCTGGGTGGCGTGGACATCCGGCATATCCGCAAGAAGGACCTGATGGACAGGATTTCCTTCGTGTTCCAGGACAGCCGTCTGCTGAAAACCAGCATTTTCGAAAACGTCCGGCTGGGAAGGCCCGACGCCACGCGTGAGGAGGTGCTGGATGCCCTTCACAGGGCCCAGTGCGACGATATCCTGGCAAAACTCCCCGAAGGCATCGACACGGTCATCGGCACAGAAGGAACCTATCTTTCCGGCGGAGAGCAGCAGCGCGTGGCGATTGCCCGCGTGATGCTCAAGGACACGCCCGTGGTGATTCTGGACGAGGCCACGGCCTTTGCCGATCCGGACAACGAAGCCCGCGTACAGCAGGCGTTTACCGAAATGGCCGCCAGGGGAAAGACCCTCATCATGATTGCCCACAGACTATCCTCCGTGACCGGCGCCGACCACATCTTCGTGTTGGACGAGGGGCGCGTGACGGAGTGCGGCTCGCACTCGGAGCTGCTGGAGAAGGGAGGCAAGTACGCCTCTATGTGGAAACAGTATGTGGAATCTATTAAATGGAACATCAAATGAGCATCATAGAAATTTTCCGTCACAAATATGCCCTTACGCGGCAGGGTGCGAAGGATCTTGTGAAATCCAGCCTCGCCAGCGCGGCGATGGATATGGTCCTGATGTTTCCGGTGGGACTGCTGTTCTTCCTGGTGAAGGACCTGATGGAAGGGACACCGGTCAGTACCGGGGATTATATCTGGAAGGTGCTTGCCTGCCTGCTGGCAGTGGCAGCCATGGAATACATCAAGTACGACTTTCAGTTCGTTTCCGTCTATCAGGAAAGCGGTCGCCGCAGAATCTCCCTGGCAGAGAAACTGCGCCGCCTGCCGCTGTCCTTCTTCGGCAAGAAGGATCTGGCAGACCTCACCAGCACCATCATGGCCGATGCTGCCGTCATCGAGACAGGAACGTCCCACTGGGTGCCGGAACTCATCGGCTCGATGATTTCGACGACGCTCATCGGCATAAGCCTTTTCTTCTTCGACTGGAGGATGGCGCTTGCCGCCGTGTGGGTGATTCCCATCGCTATCGGCATCGTGCTTTTCTCCTCGAAGTTCCAGAACCGCTTCAACCGCCGCAGCGAGCAGGCAAGGGTGGCGCTGGCAGACAGCATCCAGGAAGGGTTGGAAACGTTCCAGGACATACGGGCCAATGACGCCGAGGCTAAATACCTGCAGTGCCTTTGGCCGCGTATCGACCTTGTGGAGAAACGGGCCATCGAGGCCGAGCTGGCCGTAGCCCTCTTCGTCGTAAGCGGGCAGATGATTCTGCGGCTTGGTGTCGCCACCATCGCGCTGGTAGGAGCTTTGCTGCTTTCGGCCGGAAGCCTGGATCTTGTCACGTTCTTTATGTTCCTTCTGGTGGCGTCTCGCCTGTACGACCCGATGGCCGGCTCGCTCATCAACCTGGGCGCCGTCGTTTCGCTGGGCGTTCAGTCCGAGCGCATGGATGAGATCCTCAATCATGAGGAGCAGCTGGGCGTGGAAACCCTTTCCAACAAGGGATACGATATCGAGTTCAAGGATGTCCGTTTCGCTTATGATACGTCCGAGACGGTCCTGGACGGGGTGTCGTTTACGGCGAAGCAGGGGGAGGTGACGGCACTGATCGGCCCTTCCGGTTCCGGCAAGACGACCATCTCCCGCCTGGCCTCCCGCTTCTGGGACATCCCTTCCGGCACCATTACCGTGGGCGGGATGGATATCTCCCGGATAGACCCGGAGACACTGATGGGCCTGTATTCCATCGTGTTCCAGGATGTGACGCTGTTCAACAATACTGTGCTGGAGAATATCCGTATCGGCCGAAAGGATGCTACCGACGAGGAGGTGATCGCCGCCGCGCGGCTTGCCCACGTGGATGCCTTTGCCGAGAAACTCCCGGACGGATGGAACAGCCTGATAGGGGAGAACGGCGGCGAATTGTCCGGAGGGGAACGGCAGCGTATCTCCATCGCCCGGGCTTTCCTGAAGGACGCTCCTATTATTCTGCTGGACGAGGCAACTGCCTCCCTGGACGTGGAGAACGAGACATTTATCCAGGAGTCGCTTTCCCGTCTGGTCAAGGACAAGACGGTGATTATCATCGCCCACCGCATGCGCACCGTAGCCGGGGCCGACAAGATTGTCGTCCTGAAGGACGGGAAAGTGGATGAGTGCGGAACGCCTGCCGCCCTTACCGCCTCCGGAGGCTTCTACAAGCGGATGCAGGATCTCCAGCAAGGTTCCCTTGAATGGAATCTTTAAAAATACTAACTTTGCAGGGTATATGCGTGAATACCTGTTGTCACTCCTGAATGTAGTCTGCGAGATGGCTCCGTACTTGTTGCTGGGCTTTCTTATCGCAGGCGTCCTTCATGTGTTCGTGCCGCAGGGATTCTATCGGAAATATCTTTCGAAGGATAACAAGCGGGCAGTCCTGTGGGCTGCCCTGCTTGGTATTCCGCTGCCGCTTTGCTCCTGCGGGGTGATACCTACCGCCATCGGCCTTCGCAATGAAAAGGCATCCAAAGGGGCTGTGGCCTCTTTCTTGATTGCTACGCCTCAGACGGGCATCGATTCCATCCTGGCTACATTCTCGCTCCTGGGACTGGGCTTTGCTCTCGTCCGGCCGGTTGCGGCGCTCGTCACGGGTGTCTGCGGCGGGTTGCTGGTGAACAGGCTGGTTCCCGAGGAAGACGACGCCTCCTGGCATGCTTCCTCCTGCGACGTGGAGACGGGCAGCAAGCTCTTCCGCGTACTGAAATACGCCTATTTCAAGATGATCCAGGATATCGGCGGAAGGCTGGTCGTGGGCCTGCTGGTGGCTGCGCTCATCCAGGTGGCCATCCCCGATGAATTCTTCCTGCACTTCGGCAGTCAGCCGCTGCTGCAGATGCTGGTAATCCTGATTGTCGCCGTGCCGATGTACATCTGCTCCACCGGCAGCATCCCTGTCGCGGCGGCGCTAATGATGAAAGGCCTCTCTCCGGGTGCTGCGCTGGTGATGCTGATGGCCGGACCGGCCGTGAACCTTGCTTCTATCCTGGTGGTCCGAAAGGCCATGGGAAGGCGCTTTACGTGGATTTACCTGCTGGTCATCGTGGGCTTTTCCATTCTCTTCGGCCTTGTGGTGAACGCCATCGGCCTTACTGCCAGGCCGTTTGTGGCGGCCGACCCCTGCTGCCCGGCGGAGGCGATGCTTCCCGGCCCGTTCAAGCTCATTTGTGCCATTGTCTTAACTGCCCTCATCTTTTTCGCTCTCGTTATGAAACTGTTCGAACGCTTTACATCCAAAAAGGCCGATGATCCCAATACGGCCGTTTATACTGTCGAAGGCATGCACTGCAGCCACTGCGAGGCGGCAGTCTGCCGTGCCGTGGAGGATGTGCCCGGTGTGGAATCGGCCAAAGCCAGTTCCTCCCGAAACACTCTCACCATCAAAGGCTCTGCTGCCGAAGAGGCTGTGCGTGCGGCTGTTGAGAAGGCCGGTTACACGTTCAAAGGGGCCGCTGGACGCGGTTAAAATTCTGTTACAATTGTTCTCTCCTATTGAGGGATCAGGATGGTTGTTTTGATTGTGGCCAGGACCAAAATCGCCAAATTTGGTCCTGGCCAGTTCACTCAGCACGTGGCGGGGAAAGATTTCGCCGTATTTTTGCCCGAGCACGTGCTCCAGCATCTACCGGGACAAGAAAATGCCATTTTTTTGACCGGCCACGTGCTGGGTCCCCTAGCCAGGAGGCAACGGCAGCCAAGGATGTCTTTGCGATGATCAGAGGGTGCGGTGGGAATCTAGGCGCCATCAGGCGCCCGGCCGTACCCTCCTCCCTGCTGTATGTACAGAATAATAGCCCCACAGTGCGTTCCAACTGTACATACAGATTGGGTGTGGTGTTTTGAATGTGGGGCAGATGGTTGTTTTGATTGTGGCCCCGACCGGATATCCCTGTTTTCGCCAATCCTTTGAATATTAGTTACAAACGCAAAGTCCTCCAGACGCTATGACCGGGAGGATTTTGCATAACAACCTAGTTATGAGCACTCTGCGAAAAACGCCTGCTGAATGGCTCACCTGCAATTTTCCGTGGGCGGTTGTCCTTGGTCAGCGTCTTGCTGCGGAAGATTGCCCTCAGTTTGTTTACCACGTCGTAAGACTGCTTGATCTTGGGATACTTCGCAAAGATCAGGTCCACCACTGGTTTGGACCAGATCTCGATAACCCCACGGGGTTAGGGCTGGGAGATGGTGTCGATGCGGAGGCGGAGGGTGCCGGAAGGGGTATCGGCCTCGGCGATTTCGCCGACTTTCTTGCCTATGAGGGCGGCGCCGATGGGTGATTTCAGGGAGATCTTCCCGGCCTCCAGGTTCATTTCGTGGGGGCTGACGATCTCGAATTTCATGCGGGTGTTGGTCTTCAGGTTCGTGAACTCGACGATGCTTAGTAAGCTGACTCTGTCTTTGGGCAGGACGTTAGGGTCGATCACGCGTGAATGCTCCAGGATCTTCTGCAGGAACTTGATACGGCTGATGGTCTTTCCTTGGATGCGTCGGGCCTCACGGTAACCGGCATTATCGCTCCGGTCGCCCTGGGCGGCGGCCTCGGCCAGATCCTCCGTCACTTTGGGGTACACTTCGCTGATCAGATGGTTCAGCTCGGCGGCAATTTCGTCATATTTTTGCTTTGACAGATATTCCATGCCTCAAATTTACTTATTTTTCGGCAAAATCACCTTTTCTGACTATTGTTAAAACTTTTGAAATAATGTAATTTTGGTACGCCAAAATGATGTATTGATGAGATATACAGTGCTTTTCATCCTGTCCGGTTTTCTCTTCCACTTTACGCTTTGTGCCCAGAAAGTCGGAGAGAGGGTTTGGCTGCATACGGACGCGCCGGCATACCATTCCGGAGACAGGGTCCATTTCAAAGCTTATATCCTGGATATGGACGAGAAAGTGAGTACGGCCCAGAGCCGTTATCTGTATGTCGAATTGGGAAAGGACGGCGTGATGGTCGGCAAGAGAGTGAAAGTCCAAGAGACGGAGGGTCGGTATGTGGGCTATATGGACATTCCGGAAGATGCCGTATCCGGGGTGTATTCGTTGCGGGCCTACACGCTTGGGATGGGCAGGGCCGGGGTTTTCTCCTATCAGGACATCCAGGTGGGACGGCCGCATCATCTTGTCTGCGAGAATGCCGATACGACCCTGTTCTCAAGTTTTTCGACACTTAATATCCCTATCCGGCTAGGCCTGACCCCGCAAAGGGACAGCGCCATCCTGCAACTGGACATGTCCGGCCTCCTCGAAGGGGAGTGGGCCGATTTGTCCGTATCCGTCTTTAACGGTGGGCATCGGCCCCTTCCTCCTTACGGGACCTCGGCCGCCGACAGGGGTGCCCTCGAGCGTGAAGTGACGCAGACCCTTTGCGGCCAAGTCCTGACGTCCCGGCGGGAAAAGCCCGTGGAGGATGCCAAGGTTTCCTTGATTTCTCCCCAGGCCGGAATCTTTTCCGTTACCTCGACGGACAAGGACGGGGCGTTCGTCTTCGACGGGCTGGATTTCCCGGAAGGAACTCAGTACGTCCTCAGAACAGATGACAAGCGTTTGCTCCAGATTCAGGAGACGGTTTATCCGGAGTATGCTTCGTCGGGCCGATGCTACAGGGACGAAGGATGGGCCGTCCCCTTTTCCGAGTGGCCGGACGATGCCATCGAACTGGATGCCGCTACGGCTGTGGCCACCGCCGTCGTGGACCCTCCCAAGGGATTTTCGGCCCTGGCCGATTTCTCCTTCGGCCCGAATCAGATCAGCGATATGTCGGCCACTTGCATGCATGAAGTCCTCCGTCGCGTCCCCGGTATCTTTATCCGCGAGGAAAAGGCGTATCTCCGTGCGGCGGTTTCCATTTACGGGGATTTCCCGGCGGCCATTGCCATCGACGGGGTTATTCTGGAAGGGGATTACGACCTGGACTGCGTGGAAATGTCGGACGTGGAGCGCGTCGATGTGTTCAAGACGGGCCAGACCGTCATCTGGGGTGCCCGGGGTGGCGCCGGTGTCATCAGCATCACGACCAAGAAGGGCGACTTCGTCCCGCAGCAGGCTTCGGAGTATCTGAACCAGAAAAAGGTTACGCTCCTGGGGTATCAGCGGCCGGCCCCTTATAAACCTTCGGCCCAGACGATCTATTGGAATCCGGCCATCCGTTCGGACGTCATTACTTTCCCGATGCCCAAAGACGGTTGCCTGGGTATTTGCATCGAGGGCGTGACCTCCCTTGGCCGAATTGTCCGCTATTTCGTTAAGTGGGAGTAAAAGTCGCATACTGATGTTTCAGGGCGGTTACAATGTCGTTCTGGACGGTTAAAATTCTGTTACAATTGTTTTTGCGCCTTGAGAGATCCAGTCTGCGTGCGTATCTTTGCACTGTAATTTTTTGGATATGCTGATTGTATTGAAACTTCTGGGCGCCATCGCCATCCTGATTTTCGGCATGAAAATGACCAGCGAGGCCCTGCAGAAAATGGCAGGTCCCCAGCTCCGTCATCTGTTTGGCGCCATGACGGGCAACCGCTTCTCCGGTGTGGCCACCGGTGCTCTTATTACGGTAGCCGTGCAGTCTTCGTCCGCAACCACCGTGATGACGGTATCCTTCGTGAATGCGGCGCTGCTAACTCTGACACAGGCCATTTCGGTCATAATGGGTGCCAATATCGGCACCACGCTCACGGCCTGGATTCTATCGGCCGGTTTTTCCTTTAATATCGTCAATATCGTCTGGCCGGTCCTGTGCGTGGGTATCGTGCTCATCCAGCTTCGGCGGCACCGGTATCTCGGTGACTTCCTCATCGGCCTGGGCTTCCTGCTCTATGCAATGGTCCTGCTGAAGAACACCGGGGTGGAGATGGATCTGGCCAGCAAGCCGGCCGTCGTGGCCTTCTTCTCCAGCTTCAAGACGAACTACGCCACCATCCTGCTGTTCCTTCTGATTGGCACCATCCTTACCGCTGTCCTGCAGAGTTCTGCTGCGCTGATGGCCATCACGATGGTCCTGTGCGCGACGGGTGCCATTTCCATCTATCAGGGTATCGCGCTTGTGATGGGTGAGAACATCGGCACAACGTCCACGGCCAACCTGGCGGCGTTGAATGCCAATACGCAGGCCCGGCGCACGGCCATGGCCCACCTGTTGTTCAATGTGTTCGGCGTGGTGTGGATGCTCATCGCTTTCTTCCCGTTTGTGAGAGGGGTTTGCAGCATCGTGGGACTTGACCCGGATGCGCATCAGCAGGACACGGCCCTGCTTTCCTTCACGCTGGCGGCCTTCCATACCGGATTCAATGTCATCAACACGGCCATCCTGATCTGGTTCATTCCCCAGATTGAGAAGCTGGTTTGCAGGATTATCCGGCCCCGCAAGTCTGACGAGGAGGACGAATTCCGTCTGCAGTATATCCGCGGCGGTATTATGAAGACTCCTGAAATCTCCGTGCTGCAGGCTCAGAAAGAGATTGTCGTTTTCGGAGTGAAGACCCAGCACATGTTCTCCCTGGTCCGGGAGCTTTATGCCGCGAAGGACGAACAGGCGTTCTCCCGCCTCTATGACCGCATAGAAAAAGGGGAGGAGGGCAGCGACCGCATGGAGAATGAAATAGGCCGATACCTTGGAGACCTGGGTTCCGCCCACTTGTCGGATGACACGAAGGAGAAAGTCCGTGCCATGCTCCGGCAGATCGGGGAACTGGAGTCGGTGGGGGATGGTTGCTTCAACCTGGCCCGTATCCTCCGTCGCAAACGGGACAACAAGATTGAGTTCGCCGCCCAGCAGGAAGAAGGCATCCGGGAGATGTTCTCGCTGGTGGGTGACGCCCTTTCCCGGATGAACGAAATGCTCTCTGGCCGCAGGGAAGAACTGGACCTGTCGCTCTCCGAGGAAATTGAGCGCCGGATCAATGCCTGCCGCGACTCGCTCAAGAAGCAGAATATCGAAAACCTGGACGCCCGGTTGTACGGATACGACAAAGGCACCGTTTACGCAGACCTCGTGGGCGAATTCGAAAAGACCGGCGACTATATTATCAACGTGGTGGAAGCCCGCCTCGGTGCGGCCCGTAACGGTCTTCGCTACCAGGGTATCCAGATAGACATCGACGCCAAGCAAGTGACCGTTGACGGCGTGGAAGTCCCCTTCACCAAGACAGAATACATGCTCCTGAGGCTTTTCCTTGAGAACCCCGGCAAGGTTTTTTCGCGGGAGGAACTGCTTTCCGCCGTCTGGCCGGACGATGTCATCGTCACCCCCCGCACCGTCGATGTGAACATCACGCGAATCCGCAAGAAGATCGGCCCCTACGCCGATTCGCTCGTGGCCCGTGCTGGCTTCGGCTACTCCTTCCAGGGGTAGTGCAGGTGGGCGATAAGTGTCGCAGGTGGGCATTTTTGTTGACCACCTGCAGCGTTTTGTATGTTCTGCTGGTACCAGCCGGGATAGATATGAAAGCATGTCACCGAAAATGTGTAACTTTGCTTCGCTAAATCGAGATTTAACCCAGACAATTCTATGGCACTTGAATTTGGACCTTTGAAGTGCAGCGAAATCCGCCAGGCGGCAGAGCTGGCCACTCGCGCATTTGATGCTTACGAGTATTTTACCAACTGGTTCCCTGACAAAGAGGAACGGAACCAAGTGCAGTTATCCATCATCACGCACGAATACAAAACCAATTTCAGCAGGGTGCATCAATTGGTGGCCAGAATGGACGGGAAGATCGTGGCCACAGCGCAACTCAATGCTCCAGAATACAAGAAACCGTCTGACTTTTCCTATGTCATGCACGGTTGGCTGAACGTATACAAGGCCGGAGACCGAAAACGCATCGACGACTGGCTGGCGATGGATGCCGCGGCCGGACAGCCCTGCCACGATTATCAGAAGAGCGGTCCCGGAATCTGGTACGCCAGTTCCCTGACCGTAGATCCTACAGTACAGGGCATCGGCCTCGGCACCAAATTCATCGGGTATTGGGAGAACTATGTCCGGCAGCATGGCGGCAGGCAAATTGTTTTCTTCACCAACTCCCAGAAGAATCTGAGCTTCTATCTTAAACGTGGCTATGAGGTCTTCGATGAACGCGAGTTTGAGTACAACAGCCACAAAATGGGCAGCTGGAGTTTAAAGAAGGAACTCTAAACTGGCCGTTAAATTCTGATTTATCTAACTGATTTTTCATTGCCATTTTTGGAGTGGGGAAGTATCTCGAGATCTTTCCGGAAACTCAGTTGGGGGACAGCTCGCCGGACTAATTCTTCCGGTTTATCAGGCTGACGACAACCTTGACCATAGTATCCATCTCGTCAGTGTGACTCTCGGCAATCATCAGGGTAAGTGCGACAAGAGAAGCATCGGAGATGCGCTTTGATCTGTCGGGGCGGTAAAGGATTCCGTTGTTCTGCATGAACCATAGGAAGAGTGTGGCTGCGATTCGTTTGTTGCCGTCCACGAAGGAGTGGTTCTTGACAACAAGATATAGCAACATTGCGGCCTTCTCCTCAATGCTGGGGTAGAGGTCTTTTCCTTCCCAGGTCTGGTATATCTGGCCGATGCTACTATGGAAGGAGGCATCTTTCTCTACACCAAACAGATTGCTTCCTCCGAACTTCTCCTTGAGGCTCTGGATGGCCTCAATGGCATTTTCGTAGGTGGCGTGGAAGCGTTCCGGGGCCGTCGTATCATCAATTTTGAGACTTTGATAATCGTAGGCATCCAGAGTGTCCAGAGCGTAGGTGTAGTCACGGATGACATCGAACAGATCTGTCGCCTGGTCGGAAGTGAGGAGCAACTCTTTACTGAAAACGTTCTCGAGCAGACCGACAGCCTTTTTCAAATCCTCATATTTCTGCTCAGAGACCGCATTCCGATTGACGGCGAATCCTTTGAGCATATACTGCTTGAGGACTTGGGTTGCCCAGATGCGGAATTTCGTCGCCCTGAAAGAATTTACCCGGTAGCCGATGGATATAATGGCATCAAGGTTATAATACTTGACTTTCTCTTCAGATGTGCCTCTGGCGCCACTCTGCGCGGTAATTAAAAAATCTTTAACTACCGTGCCGGCATCCAGTTCTCCGCTTTCAAATATCTTCTTGAAATGGTAAGAGATATTCGGCACGGTAACATCGAACAATGCGGCTATCGCTTTCTGATTGGCCCAAATTGTTTCGTTCACCGGGTCAACCATCGCTTCCATCTTGACCAATCCGTCTTCGGACTTGTAGATTACTATGTCGTTTCTCTCTTCCATATTATCTTTCTCTCGAACAATCACAAAGTTAGCAAAAAATCAATTCTATCCACTTGCTGAAATATACATTAATTGTATTATTACGCAGGTGAACAGAATTCTTTATGATGGATAATCCCCGTCTTATTCAGGAATCATTTTCCGATGCAGGGAATAGATGAATACGATAATTTATTAGTAATCAATACTATACAATTTTAGTGTTTTCACGTTTGTCCCCCGATTGTCCCCCAAATTTTTAGGGGGACAAAGGAGCGTTAATGTCCATATCTATTTTTTCAGAACGTCAGATACACTAACTTTGCAAACGTAAATATATGTAAAGGGAACATATGGAACAGAAATTCTGCCAGAGCTGCGGAATGCCGCTCACCCAGGAAATCATGGGTACCAATGCCGATGGAAGCAAGAATGAAGATTACTGCATCTACTGCTATAAGGATGGCAAGTTCATGCAGGAGTGCACGATGGAAGAGATGATCGAGCACTGCGCCCAGTTTGTGGACGAGGTAAACAAAGGCCTGCCGCAGCCCATCACGAAGGAAGAATACATCGGCCAGATGAAGATGTACTTCCCCCACCTGAAACGTTGGCGCAAGGAGCTCACGCTTACGGACTCCATGCCGGAGAATCCCGCTCTCTCCGGCGTGAAGGAACTCATCGGCAAGATGGCCGATACACTCCCGATAACCTTCATTTCTTCCGTGGATGATGAAGGTTATCCCTGCACAAAAGCCATGCTCTCGCCCCGCGAACGCGAGGGGATTAAAGTTTTCTACTTTACCACCAATACCTTTTCCCTGCGCGTAGCCCACTACAAAGCCAACCCCAAAGCAAGTATTTACTTCTGTGATACAGACGGCTTCAAGGGCATGATGCTGCGAGGTACAATGGAGGTGCTTACGGATGCCGCCTCAAAGGAGATGATCTGGCGTGACGGTGACACGGAATACTATCCCGGCGGCGTCACCGACCCTAACTACTGTGTCCTCAAATTCACTGCCGTCGACGGCCGTTTCTACAGCGATTTCTACCCGCGCAGTTTTGTGATTGAATAACGTATGAAGAAACTACTTGTTATCCTTTTTTCTTTGGCCGCCCTTGAACTGAATGCGCAGGATCTTCCGCATTTCAAGCGGGTTGTCAAAGAGCTCAGCAGTTCCAGGTACCAGGGGCGCGGCTATGCCCGCGGCGGTGCCAACAAGGCTGGAAAATATCTGGAAAAGGAATTCCGGAAAGCCGGAGTAGATGAAGTGACGCTCCAGCCCTTTACCATCGATATCAACACTTTTCCCGGCGACATGGAAATGTGGGCCGATGGGAAAAAACTCCGCGCGGGGGTGGATTTCTCCATGCGGGAGTATTCGCCTGGTGTCAAGGGAGAATTCCCTGTGTATCATGTAGATACGCTAAATTTCGACGTGGATGCACTGCTGGCCGATTTGGCAAAACCGGAGAACGCCGGCTGCCTGGTGTGCTGCGATTTCTGGTTCACCTACAAGCATCGCGAAGTGTTTTCAAAGCTTCAGAAAGCAGGCGAGTGCCCCAACGCCGGCCTTCTGCTGACCTGGGCGGCTCCCATCAAATTCTTCAAGGCATACGGAGAGAAAGTGGTGGACAAGCCCATCATCTGGGTGACGCCGGAAGCCATAGAGAACGTGAAGAGCGTAAAGGTAAATGTTGAGAATGAGTTTCTTAACGATTATGAACTCTTTAACGTGATTGCCAAAGTGGAGGGACGCAGACACGACTCCTGTTACGTCTTTACGGCCCATTATGACCATTTGGGCAATCTGGGCCGAAAAGTGTATTATCCCGGAGCCAATGACAACGCTTCCGGTACGGCAGCCGTTGTAACCTTGGCAGAGCACTATGCCACGAATCGGCCCGAATTCGATATGTATTTCGTGGCTTTTTCCGGAGAGGATGCCAACCTGAGAGGCTCTACTTACTTTGCGGAGCATCCCGTTGTGCCGCTGAGTCAGATCAAGTACCTTTTCAATATTGATATGATCGGAGACGACAATCCGGTCCTGTACTGTGAGGTGAGCGATGCCGGCATGCCCCAGTACCCCGGGTTCGAGAAGGTGAACCGGGAGCAGCACCTTTTTGAGGCGCTCAACCGAGGGGCCCTGGCCGCCAACAGCGACCACTATCCCTTTGCCGTCCGCGGGGTTCCCTGCATCTTCCTGGAAAACGAGAATGGAAATGCTTTCCCGCATTATCACACCCCGGCCGACAATAGCAAGACTGTCCGCTGGGACAGCTATGAACCCGTCTTTAAATTGGTCACCGGCTTTATTGAAAACAGGTAAATTGCCCAAATGAAGTATATTCAAATATATGCATGAAGTAAACCCAAAAGATACCAGCCGGGCCCAAGCCTTTGAATTATGGATGAAGGCTCCTAATCCGATGGTTACATTTTTCAAGACGATTGATGTCACGAGATTGGTGAGAATAAGCAGGAAGAAGGGGTACAAGTTCAACATGCTGCTGGACTGGTGTGTCGGCAAAGCCGCTTCATCCATTAAGGAGTTTTATCTTCTCCCTGTCGGAGATAAACTAATGCAGTATGAGTCTCTCGCGGTCAATACCATCGTCAAGAACAAGGATGGGGAGGTATCCTCCTGCGACATTCCCTATACTGAGGACCTGGAGCTGTTCAATCGCCAGTACCTTGAATCTACTCAGACGGTTGCAGAGAGTTGCTCCGACAGGGATCTATCAGATAAATGCATGGTCATCGGCACATCGGCAATTATCGATACTGAGATAGACGGAGCCGTTGGCATGAACAGTGGTATTTTCAATAATCCGTTCATGATTTGGGGCCGATACAGAAAGAGGTGGTTTCGGTACTTTCTACCCATCTCCTTCCAATTCCACCACACGCAGATGGATGGCGCCCACGCCGGAAAGTTCATGGCCAATCTGCAGGAAGAGATTTACCGGCTGCGCAAGTAAATTCATTTCATCCTCAAATAGCGGCCTGGAAGAGGATGAAAACAAGCCGGAAGGCTATTCACCGATGCAAGGATGGCTACTTTCTTTGGAATCGAGGAAAGCCCAGGATTTAACTTATCGAAGTTATGCAGTTCGAATAAGCGATTTTTATCGAAGTTTATTGTGGTCGAATTTTGATTTTTATCGAAGTTTGTGTATATTCGCACTGAAAAAACAATGATATGATGACCGTTCAGCAGTTACTATCCATCCTTTCTTCGCAGAAAGAGGAACTTGAAGCAAACGACTTGACCTCCTTTGTGAGCCGCTATGAAGAGCCGCTTATCAACCTTGACAGTAAGATGGCCCAGGTTGTTATCGGGGTCAGGCGTAGTGGTAAGTCTACAATATGTGAGAAAGTCCTGCGTGAGAAAGTGGGAGGCTTTGCATACGTCAATTTCGACGATGAACGTCTTGTCTCACTCAAGACAGATGAGCTTGACACCCTTCTCGAGGCATTGTACAGGCTCAATGGAGATTTCAAGTATCTGTTTCTGGACGAGATTCAGAATATCGACGGATGGCAACTGTTTGTCAACCGGCTTCTGAGGCAGAAGATTCATATCCTCATCACGGGCTCAAATTCCAAGCTGCTCAGCAGCGAGCTGATGACACACTTGACTGGCCGGCATAGTCGGATCAACCTGTATCCGTTTTCGTTCTCTGAGTATTGCGGCATAACTGGCGTTGATACCAAGTCATACTCGACCAAGGCCAGGGCCTTGCGCAAAACCGCTCTTGAAAAGTATATGTCGGATGGCGGTTTCCCAGAACTGATATCTGAGGCAAACCGCGCCGGATACATCAGCGGCCTGGTAGATGCAATCATAAATACCGATATCGCCAAGCGTTTCAAGATTCGCCACAAAGATGTGCTTAGGCGTATGGCCACCTATCTGTCGGACAATTACTGCCGCGAATTCATCGCCAAGAATGTTGCTGCAGAGTTTGGCATATCCGACCATACTGCCGAGAATTATTACTCATACCTTAAGCAGGCCTTCTTGCTGATAGGCATCAACAAATTCTCATTCAAGAGCAAAGACCGGATCCGGAACGAGAAGGTATATGTTGTTGATACCGCCCTTGCAACCGACAAAGAGGGGACTATCGCCAGCGAGAACCTGGGCTGGCGTCTTGAGAACATCATCTGCGTTGAACTTCTGCGGCGTAGCAAACCACTTTTCCGGGATCTGTTCTATTTCAAGACTGCAAGCCACGAAGTAGACTTTGTTGTGTCAGATGGGGGGAAGCCTGTTGAGCTGATCCAGGTCAGCTATGACATTTCAACTCAGAAGACACGAAATAGAGAACTCAATGGCCTGCTGGCCGGAGCGAAGGCTCTCAAATGTGATAAGTTGACGCTGATTACATTCGATACAGCCGAGACTGTCACTATGGGGGACAAAACAATAGAGATCGTACCCGCAATAGACTGGCTCTGTCACCGATAATGCGTAACTTGGTTTCGATATAACTAGATTTTCCCGCATGCGAAGATTGCTCATACTGATTGTTCTTCTGTCCAATACACTGTTGTCCTTCGCCCAGATCGGGTTAAGGGGACGCGTGGTGGAGGCCGATGGGACGCCGGTCATCTACGCGGCCGTGATGCTGGAATCAGGCAATAAGATGGTTGCAGGAGGTATGACGGGAGAAGATGGCTCATTTCTTCTTAGCGGGCAGTTTTCTGGTAAGTGTCTGCTGAAAATCAGTTCTATTGGCTATAAGGACCTGAAGCGAGAGTTGGAATGCTCCGCCAAGGGTGTGACAGATTTGGGCATAATCGTTCTGATACAGGATGCAACTGTCCTAAACGAGGCATTGGTTGTGGCCGGAGAGACGCCGAAAAGCGTGAGCGTGGAAAAGACGCGCATTAACACGGCGTCAAGCGCAGCTGCGGCAACGGGCTCCGTGCTTGAAGTAATCCGCGGAGCATC
>JAEEGJ010005382.1_pt1 | contig 40430 bp, 26 predicted proteins | sample 8958761 | NCBI WGS metagenome assembly JAEEGJ01 (sample SAMN16246546, study PRJNA631951) | gut metagenome | biome: gut microbiome; feature: rumen; material: RS-attached | host: Bos | place: Iran: Karaj | collected 2018-10 | reverse complement strand
ATTGACGGCAGCGTCTTCAACATGCCCAGCTGCGACGGTTTCAGCGGTTCCGTGAGCGGCACGCACGAAACCGCTATTGGCGCCATGGACGGCACCGCCACAGCCACTCCCAACGGCGGCACCGCGCCTTACCAATATCGCTGGAGCAACCTTGAAACCACCCAAACCATCACCGGACTGATTCCCACCAGCTACTACGTCACCGTCACCGATGCCAACGCCTGCCAGAAGGTCGGCAACTTCACCGTGAATCCTGCCGGCTGCAACATTGCCGTCACCGTTACCGGAACCAACTCCAACTCCTATTCCATCTATTCCGGCACGGGCAGCGCAACGGCCACTGTCACCTCCGGCAACCCGCCCTACCTCTACACATGGAACAACGGAGCAGAGACCGCCACCATCTCCAACCTGCCCATCGGCACCTACTCCGTGATGGTGCAGGAAGCCAACAATCCAGACTGCTTCACTTGGGGATACTACACCGTTTACGGGCCCAACAGCAGCGGCATCGGCACGGAGCTTATCGCCATGGTCAGAATGTACCCGAATCCCGCCTCCGACCAAATCCGCATCGAGGGTGACACCCACATCCATACCGTTTCCATCTACAATGTCGACGGCCGGCTCATCCACAAAAAGAGAGTGAACGGCAACGATGTCACACTGGACATAAGCAAGTATGCAGCCGGACTCTATCTTTTGAAGATTGACTCGGCGAACGGCACCATGGAGGCCAAATTCGTAAAGGAATAATTCGAAAAATATAGAGGCACAAAAAAAGCGGGGCAGTAACAGTCCCGCTTTTTTTATGCTGTACAACAGCAGAAGATCACACCCTTCTGTACCCGCCCGTCTTCTTGCTGCCGGCGTATTCAATAACGCCTTGCTTCTTGAGTTCAGCAAGGCAGCGTTCCACAGTGCTCAATGAGAAGCCCGTTCCGGCGATGATGTCCGCCGAATTGCAGTTCGGATGGGTTTCTATGTAGGAAAGAACCTGTTGTTGCTTCTCTTCCGGAGGAGTGGTCGGTTTTCGTTTGACAGAGGTTCCTTCCAGTTTCTGCGGAGATAATTCGCCGCTTGCCCCCGTGCGGTATTCCCGCAAAAATACAGCAATTCTCTCGGCAACCTCCTTCCCTGTTTGGGGTTCCAACTGGAATGCGGCGGCTTCTTGCTCCCACGGCATTTTTCTCATAAACACCCTATTGTCTTTGCACGATTGGATGTAGCGGAGTGGTACCATCATGGTGGGCGTGATGCGGATGAAATCCTCCTCACCCAGCACCTGTTCCAGATACCGCATGGAACTTAACCGTGTATATCTCTCATTCTGAACTGTATATATACTGGTGTAATTTCCCAGCTGCTGACAATAGAAGATGTCGTCAATATTCACCAGAAGAACATTGCTGTCCTTGTCAATCACATCCAATTTTCGAACATCCCTGCAAACAACTTGCACCTCTTTTACCAATGACTGCCGGTAATGCTGCTTCTCCCTGAATAGAAACGGGAAGAAATTGAAAGCCAAATTGCGCCCAGCGATAAAGAACAGAAACGTTGAGAAGGCTTTATAAAAACCCAATTGGCGGATAACCGGACCATTAACTAACATAATAAAAGGATATGCAATTGCTAAATCCAGGAAACCGAATGCTATGGCCATGAGCGCCACTGACACCCAATAGAGAGTGTATGATTTTCGGTAAACCTTTGGATACAGCAGAAAATAATTGACATACAACGGCCCTAAGAACAGCAGTGCACAGACCGCCTCCCTGAGCAAACTGCCGGCAAACGGACGCATGAAACACTCAGTGCAAAAAAGGTAAATCGTTACGGCGCAAAACAGGAGGTTCAGCAAAATGACGGCAACGGTTTTCAGGTACATGCGTTTCATCGTGGTAAAATTTGAATGAGGATGCAAATTTATTGATTTATCCCATATCGCCGCGCCCAAAAACCATTTTATTCCTTCACAAAAAGAATATTGTTGTTTCCATAATCCCACAAAATCCATCATTATCAATACGGTGATTACCAACATATTACAACCCACTTCCACCTTATTACATTTTCAACGGGCCTTCACATTTTTGCTGTGAGGGTTCACATTTCTGGTGTGAGGGAATAAACCAACCTAAAAATGATTGTACTTTTGCTGCGCATTTTACAATAATTTCTAACCAAAATTTTAAAAACAATGAAAAAAGCACTTGTAATCATCGCTTGTGTCGCCCTTGTCGGCATGTTCACTTCCTGTGGCAAAAAATGCCACTGCAAACAATGGGTGAATGGCGTTTCCGCCGTTCACAACTTCGAACCGGGTGACGATATGAATTGCTCGGACTACAACACCGTTGCCGAAGTCAATGGCGTAAAAACCGGCATCGAGTGCAAGTAATTGGCACAAGCTTCTTAAAGAAAGCGGGGCTGTGACAGTTCCGCTTTTTTTGTAAGATGATCCGTAGGGCTGTCATAATATGGCAGCCCTACAGTATGTTTTCTAAACCACCCTGCTGTAGCCGCCGCTCTTTTTGCTGCCGGTGTACTGGATTGCCCCTCGCTTCTTGAGCTCAGCGAGACAGCGCTCCACGGTGCTCAGCGAAAAATCTGTTTCGGCCATGATGTCCGCCGTGTTGCAGTTGGGATGGGCTTCGATGAAGGAAAGTACCTCCCTGACCTTCTCTTCAGCGGGCAATGCCGGTTTCCGCCTGGCGGTGGAGGAAGTGGGAGCCTCCTGGATTTTATTTTCGTCCAAAACAACCTCCCTCTGCGAAAGGACTTTAGCAATCTTTTCGGCCACCTCTGTCTGCGTGCGGGCTTCCAACGGGAAGGTAGTGGAGACCTTTTGCCACGGCATTTGGCTCATCACCACGAGGTTGTCCTTGCACGATTGGATGTACTGGAACGGCACCAGCAGGGTGGTCGTGATGCGGATGAACTCCTCCTCGCCGAACAGCTGTTCCAGATGCTTCATGGAGCCCAAGCGGGTATATTTTTCATTTTGCACGGTATAAATCGTGGTAAAATTCCCCTGCTGGAAGCAATAAAAGATGTCGTCGATGGCTATCAAATGGATGTTGCTGTCCTTGTCGGTAACATCCAGCATGCGAACCCGCTCGTACACAATCTTTGTCTCTTTCTCCAATGATTGTTGAGAACGATTCCGATCCCTGATCAGAAATAAGAAGCAATTCAAGGCGAGATCTCGTCCAGTGATAAGACCCAAATGCGTTGAAAAAAAGGTAACAGCTCCAACTATTTGTATAACTTGTGCATTGCACACTACAATATAGGGATATGCAATGGCTATATCTGCGACTCCCACCATAACCGTAACAAGACACATGGTCACCCAATACATCTTCGGGTATTTAGGATACAATTTCGGATATAGCAGAAAGTAATTGGCATACAGCGAGCCCAACAACAAAACTGCGCAGATGGCCTCCTTGACGGCACTCCCCGCATAGGGGCGCAGAATACTGTTGCGGGTAAAACCCCTAATCACTATGACGCAAACCACGATATTCAGCAAAACAATAGCAGCTGTTTTCAGGTGTTTTTTCATTGATACGATATTTGAATGAGGACGCAAAGATACTCAATTCCCTTACAACATTTTCACAAAACACCGTTTTATCCCTTCACAAATCTACATTTATCCCCTCACAAACCCGTTTAAATTATCATTCTGTAATATATTGATTATTAGTATATTACCCCCCCCACGCAGAACATTCATTTCAACCCTCATTACAACTTTTTTCCTATGAGGGTTCACATTTTGGCTGTGAAGGGATAAATTTTGCCCAAAATGATTGTAATTTTGTTGCCGAAAAATCGCAAGCGCACAGTTGAAGTAATTCATCAAAAAATATTTATCATGAAAAGATATCTATTCTCTTTCATTATCTCCATTTTGATGCCCGTCAGCATTATGGCACAAAGTGTCAATGTCACATTTACTGGACGGGATGCCAACAACAGCTGGGTTCAGCTTAATCGTGTGGTCATCACCAACTTGACTAAAGGATGGCAGGAAGAATTAGTATGGCCCGACACCACCCTCATCATGCAGAATGGAACAGGCATTCATGATGTAGAGACGGGGAGCGCCCCATCTCTACAATTATTCCAAAACAACCCCAATCCATTCGATGGAAGCACCAATGTATTGCTGACGGTGGACGATGCGGGAGCGGTGGCATTGGAAATAACAGATGTGAATGGGCACATTGTAGGGACGCACCGCGTGCGTCAGCAATTGGGCGTCCACCAATTCCGTGTCACCCTGTCTGCCGCCGGCACGTATGTAATGACCGCCCGACAAAACGGGAAAACGTCATCCATCAAAATGGTGAACAATGGTGGCGGCAAGGGCGACGGCATTGAATATGTGGGGGTTGTAGAGGCGCAGAATTTTGCGTCTCTACAACCCAAATCCGGCACCCGCGACAACACCACCAATCCGTTTGATTTCGGTGACCAGATGGAATATGTAGGTTATGCCACCATCAACGGCGAAGAATGTGAAAGCCAGCACGTCACGCAGGCACAGGAAAGCGCAGAAACCATTATTTTACAGTTTTCAACAACACAAGTAACCACCACCGATCCATTTAGCTTTTCAGTGGAAGACACAACCTTCATTATCGGTAGCTCCCAGTGTGATGCAACATGCACCAATATGTCTCTCAATATCACAGGTTTTGCCCCAAGCGCCACCATTACCCAAGCCTCCGACATTCTCGGTGTACGTGTTAATCTTGAACACTCCTCTATCGGCGACATCAGTATTTCCCTCATCTGTCCCAACAGCCGATCCGTGCAGTTGTTGCCAGTATATAGTGATGTCATTGTGGGTGGGATGAGTGGCACCAATTTTGGTATTGAGTGCACAATTGACGGCAGTCATTGCGATGCGTCGGATAATGTTCCCGGCACAGGGTGGAACTACTGCTGGAGCGAAGACACTCTCTATGCCCAGAATAATGGTTACTGCTTTTTATCCCAAAACATTGGCAATGATAGACCAGCAACTGTGGATTCCTCTCATTTAACCATCAGTTATCCAGGAGAAACCGACTTTGTGCAAGGTCAACAATACTATACTCCCTACCAGTCTTTCAGCTATCTCATCGGTTGCCCGGTGAATGGCCTTTGGCAAATTCGCATTTGTGATGAGGTGGTCTTGGACAATGGCTATCTTTTCGGCTGGGGGCTCACCTTTTCGCCAGATCTTGCCGGAGGACCTGCTATCAATGAAGGTGTTCCGTGTCCGGGAACTCCCACCCTTACCGACATTGACGGCAATGTTTACAACACTGTGCAGATTGGAAACCAGTGCTGGATGAAGGAGAATCTCCGCACCGCTCACTATGCAGACAGCACGTTAATACCTATAGAAAACCCGTCCCTCAACTATACAGAACCCTACCGTGAAATTCCCAATGGATCAATCAGCAACGTTCACACTTACGGCTATCTTTATAATTGGGCTACAGTGATGCACGGTGAAGCATCTTCTTCCAGCAACCCCTCCGGCGTACAGGGCATCTGTCCGACGGGATGGCATGTGCCGAGCGTTGCAGAGTGGACAGAGCTGTTTGACTATGTTGGCAGTCAAGACGAGTTCTTGTGCGACAGTAATTCATCAAAGATAGTCAAAGCATTGGCAAGCACAATGGGTTGGGACAGCAGTGCGACAGATTGCACTATTGGTAACAATCCAAGTGAAAACAACGCAACAGGATTCTCTGTCCTTCCGGCTGGTCTTTTTGCCGGACTTAGCAGCTATGATTTTTTCGGCAGCCGGGCCTTCTTTTGGACAACGGTTGAGGACTACAATCCCTACTACGTACAGTTTGCCCACAACTGGACACAACTATTGATAGATAATACTCCCCCAGGATATTACCCTTATTCTGTCCGTTGCATAAAGGATTAAATGGATAACGAAAATACTCTTTGCCTCAAAAACACAAAGCAATTTACCCCAAAAACACAAAATAGGGTTGTAGGGCTGTCATAATATGGCAGCCCTACAATGCGTTTTCTATACCACCCTGCTGTATCCGCCGCTCTTTTTGCTGCCGGTGTGGGCCTCAAAAGCGCAAAGTAAATTACCCCAAAAACACAAAGTAATTTACCTCAAAAACACAAAATAGGGTTCACATTTTTGTTGTGAGGGGATAAAAATGCCCAATAATGCGGTGCCTTTTATCGTTAAAAAAACGCTCCTTTATCCACACCTCTCTTTTAATTTGGCACTTTCTGAAAAAATTACGTCTTTCTCTCGAATAGAGACACGACAATTTATTAACGATATGAAAAAGATCCTCCTTATCCTGTGCATCTTGAGCACGCTTTTTAACGGGTTATGCCAGACCATTGGCAAGCAGTATGACGCAAGCGCCAAGTTCAAACCCGCAAGTGTGAAACAGTACAACTACTGGGTCAACCAGGCCGAGTTAGCCATCTGCGACAGCAACTTCCAGCGGGCCTCCGACTGCTATGACGAGGCGTTCACCTGCCACCTTCCGTTCCGCAAGGATGCCATTTTTGCGTTTCGGGTCAATACGGAATTCCTGCGAAACAACGACCGCGCGTTCATCTGCATCTATGCGCTCATCCGCTCGGGCGAAGAACCCGCCGATTTTATCGACGACACAATCAAGGATGCCGACCTGTACCAAACGGCGAAGACGCTGTACCTCAACTGCAAAAAGACCATCATCCCTGATTTGCACGATGAAATAGAGGACATCCTCACCTCCGACCAAGCCGTGCGGAAAAATAGCTTTTGCTCCGCAGACGACAAAGAACTCGAACGGATAATGGACAGTGTGGATTACAACAACTTGCAGAGAATCAAACAACTATATAAGAAATATCCCCTCGTGAATGTCTATACGGCGGGCATCGCTGTGGAGCACTTGGACCTCGTTTTCCGGCACAACGCCTACAAACGGGGCTTTCCACTCTCCAAAACCTGGTACAAAGAGGTGCGGAAGGGAAACCTGAACGTTCGTGACTACATGCAGACCTCGGATCTCTGCAACGCATCTGCTCCCGGCAAAAAAAGATACGACGAGTATGCCAGACGTAACGTTTATCAGATAGGAAACACGCTTTTCATCCTCACCCCCGACAATCTGAAAAAGATTCACCGGAACCGGCACAAGGTTTTTTGTGCGGAAACGTGGGAGGAAACGGTAAAAAAGGCCAAGTATGTATTTAGTGAGCAATGTGAGTTTTATTTCTTCCCGCGGTCAAATCTCGCCACCGCCGATCCGGAAACGGACGCGCGGAATCTCAGGGAAAAGATTGACAAAGGGGAAGTCAAGGGGGAGTATATTATCCTCAACTGATTGTTTTACAATATAATAATTTTTTCAAATAACGTTGGCCCCTTTTCCGATTTCCACGTTATACATTAAAATACGATATGCAGGCACAGCAGTTTTGGACACGGACCTACCAGAAGAACATCGGCAAGATGATCGGTGTCTGCTACCGCTATGTGGGCGACCGCTCCGTGGCGGAGGACCTCGCACACGAAGCCTTCCTCAAAGCCATCGAGAAGTCGGAGCAGTACCACAACTTCGGCCGTTTCGAGGCATGGCTGATGCGCATCAACCTCAACACCACACTGGATTATCTGCGGAAACAACCTCATTTCCAGTCGGTTGACAATATGGAACTTTGCGCCGACGGGACGGAGACCGAGGAAGAGGCTTTGCCTGCGGCGGACTTCACCGAACAGGAAATTCTGGAGGCCGTGTGCTCGCTTCCCGACAAGCATCGGGCTGTCTTTAATCTGTATGTCTTTGAGAAACAAAAGCATACACAAATTGCCGAGACCTTGCAAATTGGGGTGCGCAGTTCCAAACGCTATTTGTCGGAGGCCCGAACCCAGCTCCAGGTAAAGTTAACCAACATCCACAAACGAAAAAAATCCCTTCTTATGGTACTTTTACCCTTTATCCCCCACAAGGCGCACGCCATCGACCGCCTCTGCCGGTCCAAGCTCCAGCACCTGGCTTTCGCGCCCGCCCAATCCACCCCGTTGGCAGGTGTCAACTGGGTGGCCGCCCCGAAACCGAGCACGTGGATGGTTCTTTCCGCCGCGAAAGTCCCCGCCATCGCCACCTCCACCGCAGGAATCGCGGCCGCTGCGGTTACAGGCACCCTCATTGTTATGCAACCCGCCGCACCGACAGAACAACACAACCCGTTGTCAACCAATGAAACGTACGATCCGATTGGTGCGGTGGTGGATACGTTGGAAACGGAGGGTGATACAACCACGTGTCGAAATATACCAATTGTAGAGACGCGGTGCACCACGTCTCTACAACAACCGATGACGGAAAAAACAACGACGGAAATCATCCCCAACCATCCCGAAAAAACCACTGCCCCCGATATTCCCCCGTTGTCCGAAACGCCCTGCCCCTGCCAAAAAGACACAGCCGCATCGTCACAAAACCAATCCTATCTTTATAACATCAAACGTAGCAATTACATCACTATGTATGAGACCGCGCAGGTCGCCTACAAACGGAAGTTGGAACCCTTCACCTCGTTAACCAGTTCCTCCATCATTGACGTTACCATAGCGCGGGGAAAAGAATCTGTTGCCTACATAACGGCAGATTCCAACGTGATAGACTATGTGCTCACGGAAGTTGTGGATGTGATAGACCCTAAGAGCTTTGAAGTTGTGGGCAAAAACCTTCTCGTCTCACTCAAGCGGGGGTCTCCCAAAACCGACTCGCCCATTTCCGTCACGATATACACACCACATCTAAAAGAAGTAACACTGCAAGGTCTGGGCAACGTGACCGCCTACGAAATCAATGAGGATTCATTCACCGTCACCAACCATGGAACTGGAAGCTTCAAATGTACTTGTCTGGTAGCAAAGAAAGAACTGGTTCTGGAAAATAACGGCGCAGGCACTATTGATGTGCAATATCTGTGTTATAACACTTTGACTATCAAAAACAAAAGTGCAGGCAGCATAACGGCGACGGAAACGATGACAAAAGGCAAAACATCGAAAGTGGATGTACAGAATTTGGGCGTGGGGCGCATCTCTCTTAAAGCGTTGGATGTTAATATATTGACACTCAAAAATAGGGGTGCCGGAGAAATTTCCGTGCGAGGAAGTGCAGGTAACCTGATTGTGGAGAATGAAGGTGTGGGCAACACTAAAGCGGGTGGTTTGAAAGCACATACCGCTTTCATCACGCAGAAGGGGGGTGGCAATACCAGCGTATATGTCCCGAAAACGGGAACGGTTTACCTCTTGGATGGAACCAACCCCAGCAATGTTAAAATTTCGGGTGGCGCCGAGGTGGCGACAAAAAGGTAAAAGTTGAGAGTTAAAAGTAGAGACGGTGCGTGCACCGTCTGATCGACGAAAGGGGAAATACCCATCCCAGCCTGCAACGGGTGCCCGAAGGGCGGGGTAGTTGTATAAAACATTAGAAAATACCTTGGGAAAATGACCATCATCAACGACATCAAAATAAAAGACCACTACGTTTTCAACCTTCCGGAAAACGAAGATTTATCTGCTTTTGCCCGCAAAAACCGAAAGGCTGGGAATCTCGCTGAGGTCATCTTTTGGATGCAAGTACACAGGAAAATGTTCTATGGACTGGACTTTGACCGTCAGAAAGTCATCGGCAACTACATTGTTGACTTCTACGTGAAACGGCTCGGCCTTGTTGTTGAAATTGACGGAGGTTCCCACAACGAAAAAACGGAATACGATTCCCAGAGAGACCAGTATTTAGAAAGCCTCGGTTTGAAAGTGTTCCACACCACGGACTTTGATGTACTTCATCATGTCTCCTTGGTGTTGAATGATTTATCCAACTTTATTATTGAGAATTACGAGCATGAAGATTGAAAACAAGGTATTATATTTCATATTACTACCCCGGCCTACGGCCACCCCTTCTAAAATAAAAGGGGAAATACCCCCGTTACATTATTAACCCCTAAAATCTTACCCCTATGAAACAAATGATTTTCGGCCTGATGGCAATGTTGCTGGTGTTTGCAGCCACCGCACAGCCCAAGCGCGCAAAAGCGGATGTAAAGAAAGAGAAACAGCTTGTGGGAAGTTTCGTGGATGTACCCGCAACGCACTACACGATTCGCGACAGCAACGGGAACGACTCGCTGACAGTGACCATCGCATCATTCAGAATGCTGGCTACAGAGGTGAGCATCGCATCGTACAACCTCTTTCTTGACGACCTTAAGGCGCAGGGGCGGCAGGCCGACTACGAGGCGGCACGGATAGATACCTCGCGGGCCATGCCCTATCTTCCAACCACTTACTTTACCCTCCCCTCATTCGGACAGCATCCCGTGTCGTGCATCAGCTATGAGGGTGCGATGCTGTTTTGCCAATGGCTGACGGAGAAAGCGGGCGGTGGCGAATGGATATACACCCTGCCCACGGAGGTGCAATGGAAACACGCCGCCCGCAGCGGGAGACCACCACTATCTTACGAGTGTCCCTTTCCCTACTCTATGGAATCTCCCTTTCTTACCAATAAAAACGGAGAATCTTTATACACTTATCTGAAGGTCGGCGATGAACGCATTACCATGAAAGACGGACATTTATCGCTTTTAGATTCCAACAGAGAAATCGTCAACGATTCGAAAATACTGTCTTCGACATATTTCTATAGTCCCACCCCTATATGGTCGCATCACCCCAACGGCCTCGGTCTGTTCAACATGTGCGGCAACGTGGCGGAGATGGTCTATGAGTGCGGTGTCGCATTCGGCGGCAGCTTCTTCGACCCCGGCTTCGACATCCGTATCGACAGCGAAAAGCACTACGACGCCCCCTCTTCGCTCATCGGCTTCAGGGTGATTGCCTGCAAGGTGGAGAAAGAAAAAGTAGAAGGTTTCCAGCGAACAGTTTCCCTTCTAAAATAAAAGGGGAAATCCCCCCGTTACATTATCAACCCCTAAAAATCCCCCACCCCTTATGAGACACCTCCTCCTTTCCATTTCCCTGCTTTTGGCATTCAATCTCTCATTCTGCCAGCCGCAAGTCAGTGTGGACGAACGCTTCGAGCTGACCAGCATCGTGTTCCGGCTGACCGATGATGTGGCTTTTGTCCATTCCAACCCAGCGAATTATATTAAAGACATTGACGACTATTTTTCAGAATTTAAGAATCACGAACTTATAGCATTTGTCAAGAAAACCATGTATTCGAAATCCGTTTTGGATATATCGCTTCCTGCTTTTTTCGCCGGAGATATAAAGATAACAAAGAACGGAATTGTGTGGACCGATGAATGGACCACCACATTCGAATTGTATGACACCCTTCCTGACAGCAAAAAGTGGACGAAAGCGGAATTGAACGAATATTTGCGATTGCTCAACAAGTTTTACAAAGACAGTAAATTCCACAAATTTTATACTGCTCACGCTGATTTTTATTCATCAATAGAAAAATCTTTTGAAGATATTGCAGGGCAAATTGACACAAGCTGGTTTTATGATTTTTTCGGAAAGCCTTACGAGATGGATAACATCTGGTTGATTCCAACAAACGGTTATTTTAATTTTTCAGTCAATAGGATTGATCGTGACGGGAGAGAGCATCATAATTGTGCGATTTCTGGAATCTTTACGGATTCATTGAACATCCCCCACTTTCATTACAATACATTCAAAACGTTGATACACGAGATATGCCACAATTACAACAACCCGATTTGTAAGAAATATGAAAATGATTTAAAAAATGGTTGTGACACACTGTACACCTTTGTGGGAAAATGGCTTTCCGAAGAATATTACGGAGATCCTTCCGCCATAACGTATGAAGGCTTTAACCGTCTGTGTGAGTATTCCTATTATTTGTCTCACAAAACTTTCACCGACAGCCTATTGTATGATTGTATAACCACGGAAGAGTACAAAGGTTTTATCTGGTTTGGTGAAATGCTGCATTACCTGAACATTTTTGAGACCAGTAGAGAGCTATATCCCCATTTTGAGGACTTTGTGCCGCAACTGAAGCTTTTTCTGGAACAGACTGTCGGATTAATGGAAAACTATTATTTACCAAAACACAGTCGCTTCCGGCCAATAGTTGTAGCCACCTATCCTGCCTGTAATTCCATTGTGGACACTACACTGAAAAAAGTAGTGATACTTTTTTCCAAGCCAATGCAATTAAATACATCTGTTCAAAGGGTCAAAGACACAACAGCAACTTTAATTCCCGGAAAATGGGAAGATATTCATTGGGAAAATGAATATTCGTACGTTATTCCTTTGAAAGAGGCGCTAAAGCCCAATACAAAATATGGATTCCGTGTGTCGGAATTCTTTGCAGACGCCATTGATTATTTTGGCGCTATTCCCTACGACCTGATTTTTGAAACGAGATAAAAAACAATATGAATAACAACATGAGTTTTACAAAAAAAGAATGAAAAAAACGCTACTTTATTCATTGCTTATTTTGATGAATTGTATGCAGGCAAAGCATGCTACTGCGCAATCTTTTCAAAATTATTACCAAGCAGTACATCTTGCAGAGGTATTAATTTGGCAAGGAGACTATTCCAATGCATTAAAAGAGTATAAAAATGCATTTCAAACAGTTGATTACATACTGAATAAAGAACTGAACAACTCGCTTACCTGCGCTGCCATTGTGGAAGACACAAGTTTCCTTTTTACCTACTTGCCCATATTCATGGAGCGTGGCTTGATTCTTGACAAACTTGCGGTACGCGAACCATTCAAAAAATGGGCAGGACACCCTCAGTGGAAAAAACTTGAAACGGAAATGCCTTATTACAAAAATGTATATTTTAGCTCTATTGATACCGCATATTTGAGGTTGATAGATTCTTTGAACAGCATTGATCAAAATGTGAGAAATCGAGTACATTCAAGTTGTTTTTCACCATACGTATGTAAAACAAAACGAGTTTGGCGAGAACGGTTGTTAGTTGGGCAAGTTGATAGTTCAATACAAAAATGCATTTGGGAATATATACAGAAATATGGCTATTTGGACGAAAGGATCAGTGGAGGTAAATATGCGCAACATTCGCCTGTATGTTATCATCATTTTACTGATAGTGCATTTGTCGCATTTCAATATGAAATGGTTCTGCAAGGCAGAATGTCTCCGGAAGAATATGCTTCAAAGTTGCTATACATGTCCCCCAAAGACACACTGCTGAATTATTGGGAAGCAAACACCCTTGCCAAAGTAAAGCGTGTGGATGCCCGACGCAATTTGATTGGCTTGCCATCATATTCAGAATTGCAGCTTTTTGCGAGGTATATGAATTTGGAGAGAAAATATCCGTTTATTTTTTATACAACCACGACCACAATAAAAAAAATCAAACAAAAGAAAAAATGCGGTGCGGGGTACAGGAAGCCCGCCGTGCATCCTGCGTGCCGGAGGCACGCTACAGATATACAATTAGTTGCGTACCTTCGGCACGCTCTTCACCATATACAGCTGCCCACCCACACAGCAAGTTGTATGAGGTTAATAAGATATCGTGCTTCCAGCACGACAATTGCAAATTCATAACATCAATAGAAAACACTTTGTAAAAACAGAATCTACCCTTATGAAACACCTCCTCCTTTCCTTGGTACCCTAATCCGCATTGTATGAAAAAATTTCTTCTTTTTTACGTAGTCTTGCTGTGTGCCTATTGCGCATTCCCCCAAACAGAGCAATGGAGGAAATACTGTGTGCTTCAGTATCAAGCCAAAGCGGCATTTGACAACAACGACTACAGCAATGCCGCCCAATTCTATCAGCAGATGGACTCCGTATATGGACACATTGTGGATTACAGGGACATGAGGAACTTTTGCATTGCGGCGGCAATGTGCAGTGATACGAACTCGGTGCAACGTTCACTTCTCGCCCTCACGAAATATAAATGCTTCGACATCGGATTCTTGGTCAATCCCATTTTCAATTCATACAAAAAGAAAGATTGGTGGGCGGAATGTGATTCCTTGGCTCATATCTACGGGCATAAAAACCAGTGGTACATCGACACGCTAAGGAAAATTCAAATTGCGGATTCTGCGGTGCGATATAAGTTCATTCATGCAACCGATATAACGGTTCGGGACTCCATGAGAGCCCTTATGGCGGTGATGGATTCTGTCAACACCCTCAAATTGGAAACACTCATCAAAGAACAGGGGTTGCCCACGTTCCGGAATGTGGGCTATGAGGGATTTTATAGTGCCTATATCATTATGATGCATATCAATTCAGAACTGCAAGATTCTCTTATCGAAAAATTCATCCCATTGATGGAAACCGGGGAGGTGCCCCGTGACAAAATGGCATATTTGATGGACCGCAGTCTAATTAGAAAGAAACTGCCGCAACGATATGGCTGTCAGATTTATCGAAGTGGGAAATCACAGCCGATTGAAGATATAGACCACCTGAATGAACGCCGGGAGGCGATGGGGCTCTGTCCGGTGGATATTGAAGATTTGAAAACAAGGATTGTGGAGTATGAGTGATAACACAACATCCAAACCATACCTTATGAAACAAGTGATTATCAGCCTGATGGCAATTTTGTTGGTGTTTGCGACAACTGCCCAATCCCAACCCACCCAATACTCACAAAGCGGCGGTGGCATTTGGTTTGAGGTGCGAAATGACACCTCGAACCCCTGCCGCTATACCGAGGACAATAAGATTTATCAGGCCGACAGGGAGTTCACCTTCGAGTTCCACTATTTCGACCCGCAGGGCAAGGAACGCTATATGAGGTATGAACGTGTTCCTCATCAAGGGTATGAACTCACGGAAAATGGCGACACCTCTTATTACACCTACTATCGTCCGGGATTTTCCTTCTCGGATGTTTTTGACGCCTCCGATTCCTGCATCAACCGCTATCTGTTGAAAGTCGCCTGCAAGGGTGAAGGATTCCCTAAAGATTACAACCAAACCGTGGAGGAGTTTTACTTTTCCTTGGATGGGCAGACATCAAGATTGCCCTTGGAAATGTCCGGCATTGTGGAAAACGAACGGAATTTGTGGATGCATCCTAACAGATCTTGCCTGTTCCGCATCCTCGAACTCAATCCATTTCCGTATATCCAATACCCTGTCAAAAAAAGTAAAACTTGGAGATGGCGGCTCTCCATCGGCAGTCAATGGGGCGACGAGCGTTGGAAGACTTGGATGAGCGTCATCGTCAACAAGTACAGATACAAGATCACCGACACGGATTGCGAAGTCGTTACGCCGATGGGCACTCTTTCGTGCGTGAAGGTGGAGGCAGTGGCCAAAAGCCGCATCGGAACCACTTGCCTCACCGCATACTATAACGACACCTACGGTTTTGTGAAAATGGACAACGCCAACATCGACGGCTCGCGGTTGGAGATTGACTTGGTGGGGACGAATTTTGAGGAGTTCTGAAAAAAAATAATGACGAAATTTCACAAAAACACAAAATCTCGTCATTATTTGTTGTATTTTTGCAAAAATTTAGAAATATGGTGGAAAGAAAAACTTATCTAAGGAATTTGATTCTGCTGAGAGACACTCACTTGATAAAAGTAATAACGGGGATACGCCGATGCGGCAAATCCACATTGATGACCCAATTCCAAAATTATCTTCTCACCGAAGGGGTGACACCTGAAAGGATCGTCTCCCTTAACTTTGAAGAACGGGGAAATTCTAATTTTGCCGACTGGAAAGCCGTTTTTGACCATATCTTACAATTGCTCCCCCAAAATGCCCCATGTTATGTATTTCTTGACGAAGTGCAGGCCGTAACCCATTTTGAGAAACTGGTGGATGCTTTATTTGTCAAACCAAATATTGATTTATATATCACAGGTTCAAATGCATATCTCCTCTCCAGCGAATTGGGAACATTGCTCTCCGGTCGTTACGTTGCTATACATCTACTTCCCTTCTCCTTTGCCGAATACGTTTCTGCTTTTCCTTCATCACACAATACGGACAAGCTTTTCCGGCAATATATGAACAATTCCTGTTTTCCGCAGGCAACCAATCTGCAAAACACAGCTCCCGATATGGTGAATACATACCTTAAGTCACTCTACGATACAGTTGTTGTAAAAGACATTGTTCAGAGACATCATCTCCGGAAATTCGATACCTTACAAAAAATTGTCAACTTTCTATTCGACAGTGTAGGAAGCATTGTTTCCCCCAATAATATCACTGAAAATCTCCGAAAGATTTCAACAGAAAAGTTGTCTCACAACACCGTACTAAAATATCTTCGCTTTTTTACAGAGTCCTATCTCGTTTATCCTGTGAAACTTTATAACATCAAAGGCAAGCGCCTGTTAGAGAGCAACTACAAATATTACGTGGTTGATCTTGGATTGAAAAATATTCTGCAAACTAACAATCCCACCACCGATTTGGAACACAAACTGGAAAACGTGGTCTATTTTGAACTTCTACGTCGTGGGGGCGAGGTTTTTGTTGGCCGGTCACAAAACGGAGAGGTTGACTTTATAGTGCAGAAAGCCAATAACCTCACCGAATATTACCAAGTGGCATTTACAGCTAATGACGAAAAAACACTAAAACGCGAACTTTCGTCATTAAAAAGTATCCGAAACTCATTTCCCAAATATCTGCTGACACTTGATTATGACAATACAAATATTGACGGCATACAGAAAATAAATGTCATTGACTGGCTGCTGCAAGAACGCGAAACACACTGAAAAACAATATCCCCGCATTTTGCCCGTTATTTAATCATGGAACAGTTACGTTTATCTTTCCTTTTAATTTTCACACTGATTTCCAGTGCGTTGATGGCGCAGTCCACCGTCAAGGGAACGCTTGTGGACAGTTTGAACAAAGACAAGTTATTTTACGTCAGTGTGGGCATTGTCACCCCTGACACCAACATGCGGGTGATAGGCGCGGCCTTCACCGAAGCCGACGGCAGCTTCACCATCACGGATGTTCCGTCCGGCAGCTACCTGCTGAAGGCCTCGCTCGTGGGTTACGACATGCTGACCCGTCCCGTCACCGTGCCGGCAGGGACGGCCACCGTGGACCTCGGCACCATCGGGATGAAGAAGATGAGCGCCGCACTTGAGGGCGTTTCGGTGACCGCTACCAAGCCCGTCTATATGATGGACGGCGAGAAAACGCTCTACAACGTGTCGGAAGACCCGTCGGTGCAGACGGGCACCGCCTCCGACGCCCTCCAGAATGCACCGGGCGTGGAGGTGGACGTGGAAGGCAACATCACCCTCCGCGGCGTCTCCTCCGTGGAAATCTGGATTAACGACAAACCGTCGCACCTCAACGAAGAGAGTCTCAAGACCTTCATCCAGCAGCTGCCCGCCAATTCACTGGAACGGATTGAGGTGATCACCAACCCGTCGGCACGGTATAGCGCCAAAGGAACCGGCGGAATCATCAACATCGTCACAACCTCGAAAATATCGAAAAACCAGTTTGTCAGTTTCGGCATCAATGCCTCCTCAAAACCCGATGGAGGGCCGTGGCTCTCGTACGTATGGAGCAACGACAAGCTGTCGCTCAACTTCTACATCTACTCCCACCTTTCGTACCAAAAAACAAGCTCGCTGGCAAGAGCCGTCCGTTTCAACGAGCAGATGGACACCTCCTCGGCGGCGTGGGGGATCGGATTGTGGCGCAACTATTCCGTATGGGGCGGTTGCTATTTCAACGGCGATTATGAGTTCGATACCCTGAACAGCATAAGTTTCTGGGCGGGCGGCTACCCCTCGTGGGGAAAATCAACCAACAAGAGCTACAACTTGCGTTCGGAGTTCATCTATAATCCCGACGTTTACTCCTACGAAACGGATGAGGCGAGCCGGGGTTTGGGCGGAGGTGGCTACGGCGGCCTCTATTACGAACATAAATTCAAAAAAGAGGGTCACCAAATAAGTGCCGACATCGGCGGAAACCTGTATATTTCCGATAACAAGGGCCACTTTATACGGGAGTACGACGACAAAACCAACCTGAACCGGAACAAGAAAACAGGAGGAACCAGCCAAAGTTACAGCGGCTACGGCAGTGTAGATTACACCTATCCATACCACAAGGATGGCGAAATATCGGTAGGTGTCAGCGGCGACTACAGCTATTCGCCCAGCCTCAGCCGTGAGGATACACTGCTAGCCGGCACGCTCAGCTATTTTATGACCGATTCGTTGCGGTTGAAAGATGCCGAAAATCGCAGTTACGGTTTCAGTGCCTATGCCACCCTCCAGCACAAGTTCGGCAAATTCACCTTGAAAGGCGGCCTCCGCAGCGAATACGACTTCTTTGACTACCGCATCCTCAACTCGCCCGACGACAATGTGAAAAAGGGCTATTGGAGCTTGTACCCCTCTTTGCACCTGAGCTACCGCACCGAGTCGATGCACAACTTCAAGCTGAGCTACACGCGGCGGGTGCGGAATCCCGGGGCGTCGCAGCTCTCCACCTTTATCGGCTATAGCGAGGACTCGTACAGCATGGGCAATCCCGAACTGAAACAAACGTTCACCCATTCGGTGGAGGCGGGCTGGACCAAGTTCTTCCAAAAGTTTGGTTCAGTGGGACTCAGTGCCTATTTCAAACATTCCAACAATGAGATAAGCTCACTGAGTGATGTGGCCTACAGCGATGTCTTCGGACGTATCGTCACCTTCTCGCAACCGGTGAACGCCGGCAAGTCGCTGAACACGGGTGCGGAACTGAATGTCACCTACCGCCTCAAGGCGTTCATGAACATCCGTTTTTACGGCAATGTCTATTACGCCAAGTCGGAGTTCAACTTCCGCAACGGCACCGAACCGACCAAAATCGACAACCTCGGTTACAGCTTCCGCCTCAATTTCTGGGCCAAACTGTGGAAGGTGCTGGAAGTCCACGCCTCCGCCTACTACAGTTCCAAGAGTGTGAGTTTGTTCTCCGTCACAAAGCCGCGCTACGGCATCAACTGCGGGTTGCGCGCCGACTTCCTCAACCGCAAGATTTCGGTACATCTGAACGTGAACGACATCTTCAACTGGAACGCCAACAAGAGCACGAGCACGAACCCCTACTACCAGTACAATACGACCTCGAAGTCCGTCAGCCGCACCATCAGCGCGGGCATCACCTTCCGTTTCGGAAAGATGGAATTGGAGAGCAAAGCCAGTCAAGGCGGCGGCGGAATGGGGCAACCGGGGGAATAGAAAATTGTGCCGGTAGAGACGTTTCATGAAACGCCTCTACAAATATCATTTGATGAACAGGATTTTCGCCACGTTCCGTTTCTTCCCCGTGCTGTCGGAAGCGAAGACGAAATAGACGCCGGTGGCGGGGCGTTTTCCGTAAAAATCCTTGCCGTCCCACGTCAGTTCGCCGCCGTTGGCATAGCCCTGCCACACGAGGTTTCCCGCTGCGTCGGCAATCTTGCAGAACGAGTGGTCCATCAGTCCCCGCACGGTGATGACCCCGTGGTAGGTTTCCCTCACCGGATTCGGGAAAACCGTCACCTCGCTGTAGTCCTCACTCCCTGCGGTGGCTGTGCCCATATAGGAGATAAGGCCCCTGGAGGTGGCGAAAAACACCTCGCCCGTTGTCCGGTTGATGGTGATGTTGTAGATCTTGTTGGACAGGAGCGGCGAGTTCTCTTCGGTGAAATGGAGAAGCTGTTTATCACCGTTTTCGGAAATCAGGAACACACCCGACTTGGCGGTACCCACCCACTTGCGGTTGGCATCGTCCACGGTGATGCAGGTGACTTCCTCAAACTCAAACAGGTTTTGGACATAGTTGATCTGTTTTATCAGAATGTTTTGTGCGTAAAGGGTGCTTTTGAAAACGGATGAAGGGTTATAGACGACCTTGATACCGAGGTTGCAACCGATCCATATTTCGCCGCTTTTGTCCTCCACCACGCAATTGATGCCGGAGGTTTCAATGTTGGCCATTGCATTCATGTTCACGCTTGTGATGCGGTCGTCATTGGTATTGCCGATGGTCTTGTTGTCATCGTAAACGAGGAGTTTGTTGGCTCTGGGCAAAACGATCCATTTGTAGTTGCGGGAGTCCACCATGATCTGGCTGACAGCTACGTTGCTGTTTGCATACGATGAAAGGGTGATTGCCTGCCAGTTGCCGTTGGGTTGAAGTACGGCGATGGGTATATTGGAAAAGCCGCATGACACCCACAGGTTGTTGTTGGCGTCGAAGGCCAGACCGCCAATACGGCCTTCTTCTGCGCTGCCAGAGTGGATAGGACTGTTGCTTCGGTCGTAAACGGCGGTGATTCGGTTGCGGTCATATTTCCGCAGTCCTCCGCCGTATGTCCCGACAAAGAATTCGGAAGTGTTGCTCGGGTTGATTGCTACAGCGGTCAAGTCGTAGACATTGTCCAGTGAGGGGTTGTCTATTTGGTAAATGTTGTGCCATTTTTCATTTGTAAAATAGCTGAAATTAGGGGCAATCCAAACGTTGCCCCAAACCTCGTTCACCATACCCGGCACCATCGCCAGTACACCTTCGGCATAGTCCATGGCATACGCGGAAGTGGCAAAGGGTCCTGCGCCTGGTATCAGCTCTATGGTCCACCACTCGCATAGGATCTTATGCAGTCCGTTGTTGTTGTCGGCCACCCATACCGTATTGCCGTCCAGACAGACGTCGCAGCCGTTAGGCCATTGGTAGGTGCCTTCCCACCAGGTTTCGCAAATCTGGTTTTCCTCCGTGTCAAATTTTTTGACGAAGGTCCAGCCGCATATTACGAGAGCACTGTCGTTCGCGGTGATAGCCCGGATGTCATCCTCTTGTATGTCAGAAAGGTGCCATCCGCTTCCATCCCTATAATAGAGCGTGTCGCCGGTTTCTCCACCTTTCACCACATAGACGCGTCCGTTGAAGAGGCAGGAGGTGGTGAAAGCCCCGTCGCCCATTGCTTCCACCTTCTGCCATGTGTTGAAGTCGGCGATGGCTGGATTGGTGACGGGTGTAATGTAAATGCCCGCGTCTGTATTTATAACAAATTCATTATTAATTGCTTGCATACTGTTGACCTTGATGTGCGTATTGCCCAGTCGGGTGTACCATGTGTCGCGGATCAACAATGTTGCCATATCTACCGACACGATGCCGAAAGGATAGGCAATATAGAGAAGCCCGTTGTGGGAAAGAAAGCCGTTTACTTTTTTGGAACTGGTGATGGACTTGTCTTTGATGTCACGCAGATTATAGATGCGGTCATCGCGGATAAAGTCAAGATTGCCGTCATCGTAGGCTATGGTAAGGTATTTGGAAACAGAGTCATAGTGGATGCGGGTGACAGCCGTGCCCGAAAGCCCGTCCACTTTTGAAAATGTGCCGGTTCCTTTGTCGTTTTTGTCAATATACATCAGCCCTGACTGGCAGGCGGCATAGATATAGTCGGGGGTCACAGCCACCGACTTGCATCCGTAAAAGGAGAGGTGGTCGCGGAACGTCCCCACAGGAATCTGGGCCACCAGCGGCAGCGAAAACACCTGCAATACCATGGCGATAATAAGGAGGAATCGTTTCATATAAGGGGGAATATTTGGAAAGTTTTTCAGGTTTATCAAGTTTTTCAGGTTTATCAAGTTTTCAAGTTTATCAGGTTTATCAAGTTTATCAGGTTTATCAAGTTCTCAAGTTTATCAGGTTTATCAAGTAGAAGGTAGGAGGTCGGTTTTCAATTTCCAGTTTTCAATTTTCAATTCTCAGTTTACTAAGCTTCTTCGGCTCGGAATGAGAGAGACGATGACACTGATCAGAAATATCGTGACAAAGACGATGAGGAAGTCCGTGGGATTCATTTTAACAGGATAATAGTCAACGATGTAGTTGGCTTCGCCGTTGCCAAAGCTGATGAGGTGGAAGGTTTGTTGCAGGAAGCAGACGAGCCAGCCTAAAACCATTCCCGCCACGCCGCCGATGAAGGAGATGATCATCCCTTCGGTTATGAAAACCTGCCGGATGAGCGAGCTGTCGGCCCCGAGGTAGTTGAGCACGGCAATGTCCTCTTTCTTTTCAATAATGATCATTGAAAGGGTGCCGATGATGTTGAAGACAGCGATGAGCAGTACGAAGGAGAGGATGGCAAAAATCATCATCTTTTCAGTCTTCATCGTTTTAAAAAGCAATTCTTCTTGCTGAAAACGGTTTTGCACCAGGTAATTGTCGCCAACGATTTCAGCCACCTTCTTTTGGATGGATGGAAGGTTTTTTTCATCGGAAATAAAAAGCTCGACTGAGGTGACTTCGTTTTCGTAACTCATGAGGTTCCGCACAAAATCAATGGAGCAGATGAGGTACTTGTCGTCGTACTCGGTGAAGGAGCTGAACACGCCGCAGGGGGTGAGGTAGCGGGTGTTGAAGGCATCGGCGGGATTGCCGAGGTTCTTCCGCAACCGTTTGGGGTAAAACACTTTGTACAGTTCCGCCCCCGACAGGTTCACTTGGAGCGTGCCGGCGGCGATGGCACCCATCACCCCGAACTCGCAGCCGTCGTGCTGGAGGTCGAAATCGCCGTCAATCAACAGCTCGTCAAAGCCGCTGTTGCGGGCGTATTCCGGACCCACGCCCTTCAGCTCGATGAGGTGCTGCTTTCCGTCATACTCAATGAGCGTCAGGTCGGAAACGATTTCTTCCACCGCATTTACCCCGTCTATCGACCTCAGCCGTGCGATGGGGAAGGAGTCGGTTTCAAACGACTTTCCCTCGCGGAGGGTGATTTTCAGGTCGGAATTGAAGGAGTTGAAGGAGTCCACCACGAGCTCCTCCATCCCATTGAAGACCGACAGCACGATGATGAGGGCGGCAGTGCCAGACAAAACACCGACGGCGGAAATGATGGAGATGATATTGACAAGGCTGTGCTTCTTTTTGGAGAAAAGATGGCGCCAAGCCACAAAAAGAGCCGTTCTGAAACGTCTGTTTTTCAAAAGATTATTGTTTCAGAAGTTTCTCAATGTTTTCAATGTAGTCCAAAGAGTCGTCGATGAAGAACTCCAGCTGCGGAATCACCCGCACCTGCTGGCGTATCTTCTGCCCGAGTCGGAAACGGATGTCCTTGGTGTTGGCCCGCACCGCCTTGATGACCTCTTCGCTGTCCTCGGCATTGAAAATGCTGAGGTACGACCGTGCAATCGACAGGTCTTTCGTCACCGTGGTTTTGGTGACGGTAATCATGCAGTCGTAAACGTAGGGTCCGTCGTTCAGGAATATTTCCGCCAGTTCCCGTTTGATAAGGGCGGATGTTTTTTGTTGTCGAATGGTATCCATAATTTCTAATAACGTGATATTCCGTATCTTATTTCATTTTCTGCAAAAAAAGACGGGGCAATTCGCATCGTCCCGTCTTTATGGTTTTCAAAGGGATGTTTATTCAACCACCACTTTGCGGGTGCTGATGTTTCCTTCGTTGGTCATGATTCTCACGAAGTAGATGCCCTTGGTGAGGTTGCTGACGTTGAGGGTGACGGTTTTTCCGTTCACTTCGGTTTTTTGTACCAGCGTTCCGATGGCGGAGTAGAGGGAGGCCTCCTTCAGGTTGTCGCCTTCGATGTTCAGCACGTTATGGGCAGGATTCGGGTAGATGCGGATTTCGCTGCCGTCGTAGCTGTTGATGCCCGTCATCCCGTTCACCGTGTTGGAAAGTCCCGACTCGCCTCCGGTGCACACCGTCTTCACGGCGTAGGCATAGGTGGTGCCGTCGGTCACATTGGCATCGGTGTAGGAGTTGGTCTGGGTGGTGGCGATGACGTTACCGTTGCGATACACCTTGTATGCGATGGCGTTTTCAACCGCGTTCCATGAAAGTCCGATCTGGCTGCTGGAAGTGGCGGCGGTCAGGCCGGTGGGCGCGTCGCAAGGTTCGGACACAGGATTGCCGATGGTGACGCAGACCGATTCGGACATGGATGATTCAAAGCCGCTTCCGCAGTCGCGGGTGAGGGTGTAGCAGTAGGTTCCCTCCGGCAGGTTGCTGTCGGTGAAGGTGCCGCCCGCCACATGCTCGGCAATGAGTTCGCCGTTGCGGTAAATGTTGCAGGAAGGTCCGTTGATGACTCTTCCGGAAATGGTGATGTCATCCACGCAGAAGATATATTGGTCGTTGGAAACGCAGTGGATGGCCACATATTTGGCGTTGGCCGGCACGGTGTAGGTGTATTCCGTCCAGGTCACGGTGGTTGTTGTGGCGCTGCTGTTCAAATTGGTGAAGTCGCTGGCTGCGGTTCCTGTGGTGGAGTAGGCGGCATAGAACTGTTCGGAAGAATAGCTGCTTGAATAGGAACGGGCCCAGAAGGAGAAAGTGAACGGTTCGGTGAAGTTCAGTTCCGGACTGATCATCCAGTCGTCGTTCTGGACGGTGCTTCCGCCCCAGCCGCTGCTTTTGGCGTAGGCGCTGCCGAAGAACTTATTGCCGGAGTGGCCCTGGACGGTGTTCGCGTTTCCGCTCATTTGCGACTGGTCAAGAACAATATAGGCCATCGGCGAACCTTCGTTGGTGTATTCGATGTTTTGGAACGAGCCGGTGTTGGCGCCGTCGCCGTCGATGTAGGTCCAGCCTATGGCTCCGGGTGAGTTGATGGTGCCGTAGGTGTGGCCTTCCACGTCATCGGTGAGGGAAATCTGCTCCTCTGTGGATTCGTCGTTCCATGTCAGGACGGCATTGTTTCCGTTGTCGGTGACGGCAAGTCCTTCAGGAGCCACACAGTTGCTGCCGATGGCGGTGAGGGTGATGGTGCCGTCCCAGCTGTAGTTTTCAAAGGCGGCGGTCCAGTTCAATGTGAAGATGTGGCCGGTTTCGGTACTCTCGTCGATGGAGACTTGGAACTCGTTGGTCATCGTGCAGGTGCCGGTAAGGGCGGCCATCGGTTCGGCGTAGCCCGTTCCGTCGGTGACGGAGAGCAGCGGATCGTTGCAGGTGAGTGTCACGGTGGCATAGTCGTCGGTGGCAATACCGCCGAGGTTGCTCATCGAGAGCGAGAGGAATGGTGTCTCGCCGGCGCTGACGATTTCCGGTGTGTAGTCGGTGAGGGTCAGGTACGGGACATCGCTGGCGGTGCAGTTGATGGTTTCGTAAATGGTGGTGGTATTGAAGGCCGTGACAACTAACAGGACATCACCCACGGAGAAATCCTGCGGGATGCTGACGGAGCCGTTGGCATCGGTATAGGCACTGTAGTAGTTGTCATTCTGTGAGATGCAGACGAGGGCGTCGGCCACGGGCTCGTTGTTGACCGTTACCGTCGTGGTGAACGGAACGCCCGACATCAGGTTGCGGCTCGACAGTGCGAGGACGTCGGGCTGCTTGGTGCGGAGCTGCAACGAAGCGTCACCGAAGGTAGTCCAGGTGCGGAATGTCTCCAAATCATCGGACTGGGAACTCTCGGAAAGGGCGAGGGTGAAAGCATTGACCACGATGGAACCCCAGTGGGTGCGCTGCTCGTTGGTGTTGATGCCGTTCTGTCCGCTGTACTGGTTGTAGTCGAAGCCGCCGACGAGGATGTCGTAGAAGTAGTCCTGTCCGCGCTGCGGGGGCGTCCACGGCTGGTTGATGGTGGACATCAGGGTCACGACGGCACCGCCGTTCTCCTTTTTCAGCCACGCCTCAGCGAAGCAGTCGCCACTTTGGGTGAATTCGCCGTTTACACAGGCCACCGACACGATGAAAGGCAGCTTGTCGCCATTGGTGGTGGCATTCACGTTGTTGTTGTTGAAGCCGGTGGTCACAAACTGCGTCTCGGCACCATGGCCGCAATAGGCAATGGTGGAGGCACCGGCATTGACGTGACCGGCAAGGGTGCTGGCACTGGGTGAACTGTTTATGTGATAATTCGCCCTTTCTGTAATGTAAGTGAATGGCTGCAATCTCTCACTGAAGATACGCTGGACATGAACGTAGTCAATTTCATTGTCATCCCCTTGTCCGCTTCCCTCGTTGGAACCGATGCCGATGAAGGTTTCACGCCATCCGGCTTCCATGTTCGGGTTCTTCTCATAGTTGATGGCCTTGTTCACCTGCACGAGGGCCTGTGCATTGGTGGAGCAGGAGAAACGGCCGATGGCGATGTCGGGATAGTTGTCGTTGCCTGCTACACAGCCCATACGCGGATCTGTGGGGGCAGATGCGTAGTCAACGGTGATGGTGTTGGACTTGATGTCGGCCCAGTCGCCGAACAGCTGCACATACATCAGGTTGCCATTGCTGTTGTATTCGTTTTGAATCGTAGTGGCGACGTTGGCACCGCTGTTCACCACCTGCTTGGTTACGTTGTAGCCCATCTCCTTCTTCCACTGGATGTAGAGGTCGGCGGCTCCCTCATAGGCAGAGGGGGTAAGGACGAGGATGTCGCCTTTCTCGCCTTGGGCAAGGTCTTGACGGGTGGGTTCGTAGTTGAGGAAGAGGCTCCGGTACATGCCGACGGCTTCGCGGTTGGTGCGGAGGTCGGTGCGGGTGAGCGGGTTGGTGGCTGGATGGTTGGTCTCGCGGAGTGTCACCGTGATGGTGCGGTAGTACTCAAGGGTTTGGGTCGCGCCGTTGTAGCGGAAGGGCAACACGCGGACGGTGGTGCCGCGCACGTCGCGGACGATGAACGGGGACTCCATCGTGGCGATGTCGGCGGGATAGAGCTCGGAGGTTCGGGACTCCGGCGCAATTTCGTATGGGATGCTGTTGGGATCCTGGTTACGGTAGATGACACCTCTTGACGGAACCATCGGATTCTGTAACTGGATGCTGACGGCGTTGGGTGAAGAAACCTCCATCTCCACGTCGCGGTTGTTGGGCAGCTGGATGCTGGCGCTGACGAACGGGAGTTCGGCCCAACCCTTCTTCTCGATGACGGGCACGTTGCCGAGGTGAATACGGCTGTAGGTCGTTCCACCAAGGGTGACGTCATCCACGGAAACGTTCAGGATTTCAAAAGTGATTTGGTGAACGCCCGGTTGCGGCTGCGTGTACGAAACCGTGTAGGGACGGTTTCCTTCGCGTTGCTGGGAAAAAGTTTGCGCAGAAACAAATATCACACTGATTGTCAATGTGATAAAAATGAAAAGTTTTCGTATCATATTTTGCAATATTAGATTATTCTCAATATAAAAAAACAAGGGGGCAAAAATACAACTTTTTCAATGAGAAAGATGCATTTTATACCCCTTTTATTGCAAAAAAATACTAAAAAACAGCTGGTTTTTATTGGTTCTCCGTTTTGGTCTGTCCGTATTTGGCGATGAGGGCGGCGCAACCTTTGGAAACGTCGTTCCAGGTGGCGTCGAAGTCGCCGGTGTACCACGGGTCGGCAATGTCGTGCGGCGTGTCGGTGAAGTCCATCATCAGGGCGACTTTGCCCAGCCGGTCCTCGCCGGTGATGGCGAGTATGTCGCGCAGGTTCTTCTGCTCCATCCCGATGATGAGGTCGTAGTAGTCGTAATCGCCGCGGGTCATCTGGCGGGCGGTCTTGCCCTTGCAGCCGATGCCGTGTTCCGCCAGCTTCCGTCGCGCCGGCGGATAGACGGGGTTGCCAATCTCCCACGTGGAGGTCGCGGCGGAGGCGATTTCAAACTGTTCCGACAGCCCGGCGTCCGCCACCATTTTTTTCATGACAAATTCCGCCATCGGACTGCGGCAGATGTTTCCCAAACAGACGAATAGTATCTTCATAGTTGCGATTTTTGTAAAAGGTAAAAGGTATCAGGTAAGAGGTAAAAAGTTATGTGTGATTGTTATTTTAAAATGGTTTCGGTCCAGTGCCCTTCTTCGGTGATTTTTGAAAGGGCGGAGCGTAATTGGTTATAGTCTTCATAAGTCCAGCCTAACGTGCCTTCGCAGACAACAATTCTCTTTCCTTCTTTTGGAAAAATACGAATGCGATTAGTGCTGTATCCCCCTGGCAAGACATTCCACTTCATTCCTTCAAAGGGAAGGGTCACTTGGCGTTTTCGGTTGAATAATGAATAATATAGAATTCTGATTTCCTGTTTGTTATAATCAATTTTTATGGTATCCACCAAACTTCCTTTGTTTAGGATGGAGTACCAGGCGGACAGCAGAACACTTATCAAGAATATCAACCAAAAAAATCTTAACCAATTCCAGTAACTGAAAAAGTTTGGAAGTCCCTCATCAATAATTCCACAAATAATGGAAATTCCCCCTATACCCCCAAAACCAATGGCGATAATCCATAGAAAGCGGATGTAAAAACTGGCCACAATCGAATGCTTGCGCTTGCTTCTCCGGATGGTCCTGACGTAGTTCGGGTATTCGTTTGCCTGATTTTCGTCCATGGTGGTTTTATCTTTGTAGGAGGACTCTTTATCGTGGACCGAGGAATTTGTCACCATTGAGATGGATCATGTGGTCGGGTAGGTCTGCAATCCACACTTCGGTTTCCCACGCAAGTGATTTAGAGAATCTTTTGTAGGTGTCAAAATCAAGAAAAGCAGTAACAAATATCTTACCTGCAACAACATCTTTTGTGAGTTCTTGAATTTCTTTTATACGTGCAGGCGACATCGGTCCCACGGAGGTAACAGCTTCTATAAAATAAAGCCAATTATTATCTTCCCTATACAAAACGACATCGGGCATTTTATCGTGTAAGGTGATTGTAAATCCCAACTTGTTCAATAGATCCGTATTTTTCACAAGGTCTTTTTCTGTTGTATCTCCTAAATAAAGACATTGTGAATGTGGCGCAAAGCGAGGAGCAAACTCTTCAATAATAGCCTTTTGCAGTTGATTGTGCTTGCCCGCACTCAAGGAAAAAGGAATCCCATTGATGTTTACAGGCATTTTCTGCATTTGCTTTTTGGAAGCATAAAGTTCTGTAAGACTGGTGTGCCGTTCACAAAAACTTTGTAAAGCAGTACTTTTTGTTATATCTTTGGGCTTAATGTCACGAATAACTGCCAAGAACTCTGCAGTTAGCCGATAGCGATAATTAGGACTATTCGTGGCCTTGCCGTTATCTTCTACAATGGCTGCTGTGCGAAAATGGTGTAAGGCTTGCTTGCGGAACGTTTCGCGAGAATTTTCAGCGTAAGTGGTTCCGTAATTTGAATTGGAAAAAGCGATAATATCGTGAATGCGAATCCAATTAGCTTGCGCACTACTCCACCGCCCCTTTGGTTTAATGTTGGCCATGCTTAAAATAGTAAGGGCACAAAGGTCAGCTTGCTGTGCCTTTGGCATACCGATTTGCGCCAATACAGATTTGATGATGGAAATTTTTATATCCATTTTTCAACTATTTTGTCACAATATGCAGTGGTAAGAGGTTGACCTGTCAATTCTGCTCCAATCTTGCTGATGGTACTTGCAGAGGGAATCGGCATTGCATTTACTTCGGTGGAATTAACCTGTGTAGAACCATTCAAAATACGATAGTATTGGTCATAAATCGTAGAGTTAAGCAAGGCATAAACACCATACAATAGGTCCAATGACGGGCATTCAATGAAGTTGATCTTATTTTGTGTACTGATGTATTTGTACTTTGGATAACGATTGGAAAGATATAAGCCACATTGTAAGCGGCGGGGTTCCTCCTTGGATGTAAAGCGTTTTACGAAAACATAATTGGAATTGGCTTGCAATAACCCCGAACGGTCTGTCTGGATATATTCCCCTGCTTTGCCCACAGGCCATACAATTTGTCCATCCTTGCTGATATGGGATGAATAAAACAATGGATATGTTTCAGGTTCATCATCGTCTTTAAGCGCTTCACGTTCCCGAAAATCCACTACCAAACCAGTATGCATGGGAATTTGTAAAGATTTCAAGGTGTCGGGGAACCCATTTATACGTGCTAAAATGGCTGCCTCTTCTTCGTTCGTGGGCAGGAATACATATTGATTATGTGCAACAACGGTACCATAGGGAACCTGAAAACAGGTCAAGTCATTGAAAACAGCTGTTGAGCATGAAGAGATATCAATTGTTTTTGGCTTTCGGTCAGTCTTTTTGATTTTAACAATCATCGTTTCTTGCAGAACCGATTCGTCGCTGAAAACTTTATCGCGGCTCACAAAGAGATGCACCGCCTGAAGGGTGGCATTTTTGAAAAGATACTGACGAAAATGCTCAAAATAGGCTCCGGAAGTCCACGAACGAGGCACAATATAGACCAGTTCGCCATCCTCTTCGAGATTGTCTATCGACATTGCCCAAAAGAGGAAGTAAAGATTGGGGGCACCATAGCATACTTGATTCATGTGTAACGCTTCCGGTGCATCTTTAGGCACTTTCATATAAGGGGGATTGCCTATAATGTAATTGTATTTGTATTTTGTAGGTTCGTCAAATAAACTGAGTACATCGCCAAAAGGCTGTGATGTGATATAATTTTCAGTGTAAACTTTATATGTGAGATTTGCGTGCTTTTGCAAATAGTTCAAATTTTCAATTAGGACTGGAATGACTTGTGGATCATTTTCATAACACCCAAGTATGATCTTGCCTTGATATCCAAGCTGCGAAAGATGCCAAACAACTGCCGCTGACAATATGCCTGTACCGGCTCCCGTATCCAAAAGTGATATTTCGGGTTTTGATAAGTCAAATTTAAACATTTGAGCCATGTACTGGGCTGTTTTTTCAGATGTGAAAAACTGCCCATAACGCTTTCTCTCCGTCTTGGATATGGACGAAATAAAGTCTTTTGTGCGTTTTATTACGGATTGTAGCATAGCTGTTGAAGTCGGGTGCAAAGGTACTATTTTTCGACAAATATCTAGTCTAGGACAAAATTTCTTCTCTCCCGTTACAGCTCCAGCACGGCGATGGTTTCGTCCGACAGGAACTTGCCGCCCGGGTAGGGTGCCGTGTAATCCATGTTGAGCCAGAGCACGCCGTTGTTGTCGGTGTGGAAGTGGATGGTCTGGTTGCGGGCTTTCTTACGGAACAGCTTGTTGCGGACGAGGTAGATGACGTTGTCCAAGTCGGCTTTCGACTCAAAGCGGAGCTCCGGATAGATGTGGGTGGGGGTCCGCACCAGCCGCACCGTGCCGCCGATGGACTTGAGGCATGCCGCCATCAGCACACTGTAGTCGTCGCAGTCGCCCGACAGCAGCACCACCGACTCGCTGGCCTTCGCAATATACTCACGGTCAGTGGGATCCTTGATATAGACCCACTGGTCGTTGATGGCCTTCCAAACCGCAATGCACTGGATGTACAGCTTGTTCTGCCCCTCCTGGTATTTGACGAAGTTCTTCTTAACGGCCGCGTGGGAAAACGCCCGCACGTCCTTGTTGGTGAACTCCACCGCATTGATGATGGTCTGCCGCCTCGGAAACGTCACCGACGACTCAAAGTCCTTCAGCGACTTCGCATTGTTTCCCAAATTGGAGACAAAGCCGCGGTAGTCCCAGTAAACGTCCTCGAAGCCATAGTGGTCGGTCATCGTACCTACAAACAGCCCCGTGAACATCAGTCCGAGAATCACCCAGACGAATTTCTTTATTATTTTGAAAATGACAAAAAAGAAAAGGAACAATGTGACAAACAGGACAATACGGTCAATGCCGAGCGCCCAGCCGGGGAAGGGGATGATACGGTGCAGGAAGATGAAGATGGGCATCACCACCAATGCCGTGGCGATGATGGTGATTAGGCTGGATACAATGCCTGAAGTGGTGAAGTCGGGCTTCAGCTCTTTTTTCAGCCACTGCCAGAAACGCTTGCTCCTTTTGGGTTTTGCCGGAACCGCCTTCGCAATAACCGACGTCACCCCGTTGTCAGGGGTCGTCTTTTGGATGGGTTCCGTATGGTCGTCGTTCATTGTGTTATTTGCTAATGGTCAAATTATCAATCTCTTTGCTCAAAAAATGTCCGCAATCCTCGAAGGTGGCGAAGGTGTGTCCCTGCGGCACCACGTTGGGAATCACGTTCATCTTGGTGAGCATGTACATCGGCTGCGGCTGGATGATGGTCATCAGCACCGTCACGCCGCGCGCCTGCAGGTCCTTGATGGCCGTTTCCATTGCGTACAGCCCCGACTGGTCCATGAAGGAGACGAGGCGCATACGGATAATCACCACCTTGGCGTCCTCCGGGATGGAGTTCATCACCTCCTGGAACTTGGTGATGGAGCCGAAGAAGATGGGGCCGTTCAGACGCTGGATGTAAATCTTGCTGCGGATTTCGTCGGTCAGCACCTTTTCATCTTCCCATGGGATTTCCTTGTCGAAAGTGGAGATTTTGTCGAGATGGTAGCTGCCCTCCACGAGGTCGCTGGCGCGTTTCATGAACAGCACGCAGGCGATGACCATACCGATGCCGACGGCAATCAGCAGATCCACAAAAACGGTGAGGAACAATACGGTGAGGAGCACCACGGCATCGGCCTTCGGGATTTTAAGCAGGTCTTTAAGTCCTTTGAAATCAATGATTCCAACACCCACCGTAATCAAAATGCCGGCGAGGACGGAGAGGGGGACGAACTTCACCAAGCTGCCGAGACCGAGCAGCACGGCCAGCAGGAAGAGGCCGTGGACCATGCCCGACAGCCGCGTACGCCCGCCGCTGTTGATGTTGACCACCGTACGCATCGTGGCACCGGCACCCGGAAGTCCGCCGAATAGTCCGACGGCGATGTTGCCAATACCTTGCCCGATAAGTTCTTGATTGCTATTGTGTTTCGTCTTGGTGGTGTTGTCGGCCACCACGGAGGTGAGCAGTGTGTCGATGGAACCGAGGCCCGCCAACGTGAGGGCCGGAATCACGGCCATCTTCGCCACCGCCAGCCAGTCGATGCCGCCGACTTCGTGCCCGACGAAGAAGGGCAGCGGGAAGCCCGACGGAATCTCGCCGATGGTGAGTTTCGGGTCGAAATGGATGAGGACGGCCACGACGGTCATCACGATGAGGGCGACCAGTGTGGCGGGTATCTTCTTGGTAATAAGTGGGAAAAGATAGATGATGGCGACAGTGCCCAAGCCGAGCAGCAGCGCCGTCACGTCCAAGCCGCCGATCTTGTCGGGCAGCTGGGTGATCATATCCACAATCAGCACCGGCGACTTCATGCCGAGCAGCGGGTAGATCTGCTGCACGATGATGATGATGCCGATACCGCTCATAAATCCCGACAGCACGGGGTAGGGGATGTAGCGGATGTACTTGCCGATTTTGAGGATGCCGAACAGAATCTGGAACAGGCCGCAGAGGATGGCGGCGAGGGCCATGCTCACGATGACGGTTTCGATGCTGTGGGGTTGGCTGGTGGCCCAGACGGTGGAGATGAGGGTTGCCGAGATGACCGTCATCGGGCCGGTGGGGCCGCTGATTTGGGAGGGGGTGCCGCCGAACAGCGAGGCGAAAAAGCCGAGCATCATCGCGCCCGTCAGACCGGCCAGGGCACCGACCGCGCCGATATTGCCGACCTCTTCCACACTGATCACACCAAACGCCTGGATACCGAAAGCCAAGGCCAACGGCAAGGCAACGATTCCCGCGGTCAACCCGCCGAAAATATCCCCTTTCAAATTCGATTTGTCAAATAATTTCACTGATTTTCAGATTGTTATGATTTATAAGTAGTATATTCGTATTCCAAAATAAGAATCGGCAAAAATACGACTTTTTTTAAGTAACATCTGTAGAAAATGAAAGTCAAAAGCAGCAAAATTCACTCTGCATCTTGAACATGCTTTCTTTGCCTTAACATCTTCCGATTCCATGCGCGCCCTCGCGCCATAATGATATCCGGACCATTGAGGTTGTACACTCCATTCCACTTGCATTGTCTTTGCCGGGTCCCAGTTCTGTGATCTCAACGGGTTTAAGATGTTTTAACTTTGTCGGTTGCGCAATCCCATTCCACGGTAGCAGACTTGTAATTGTTATAGAAATTAGTGCAACAAGGAAACGTCTCATGCTGAAAGTCATGCCGAAGGCATGAGACGCGCCGTCAGGCGCAATAACACCGCACAAGCGAAGCGCAGTGTGGTGTTATTGCGCCTGACGGCTTGTATGGCGTTATTTGCATTTCATGCCTACAGCCTCTCCGAGGCTATTCTTTTTCTAACAACATCACAGATTTTTGCAAAATATCTTCAGTTAAAGTAGAAAATTGCAACCTTGCACTCTCTAAAAATGATGCGAGGGTTTAACATTTCTGCTGTGAAGGGATAAAAATAATTCGTTGCTTTTGTTGTTGTTTTTCAATGTACAGTTCACATTTCTGCTGTGAAGGATTAAAATCTCATCAATTATATGTATTTTTGCCACCTCAATAATCAAACCAGGTATTGATAAATAAAATTTGCCTTTAAATATATGAAAACCATTCCCTTTTCCTGGCTCAACAAGCACAAATACCTTTGGTTCATGCTTGTGAGTTTTTGCGGTTCTGTTTTTGTCAATTTTTTTGTGCAGTTATTCAGTGACGCCTTTTCAGTACAGGATTTCTGCCACGACATTTTTTTCATGTGGGGATTCCTGTACCCCGTCGGTTTTGTCACATATAAAGCTGCCGAAAAAGCGAACAGGAAAGAGTCTGAAAAGGATATCTTTTTATCTTGGCTTGAAAAGCACCAATATCTCTTTTTCATGATTTGCAGTCTGTTTATGTCATTCTGCCTTGGTGTTATTGTGCAGTATGGAGATGATGGGCCGTATACGTTTAAGTCATACTTAGACGGTGTGTTTCTCTTGTGGGGATTCCTGTACCCGGGTTGTTTTATCATCTACGAAGGGGCGAAAAAAGCAGGAGAAAAAGAGGAAGAGTAAAATAGTTCAAAGAAAGCGACTTCTTTTCCACCCCAGCGGCCCGGTACGCGGTAGTGAGCGTGGAATCACCAGGTCCATTCCAGTTTCACTGCGTTGGGGTCGGCGCTGCTGAAGCCCACCTCCAACACGAAGCGGGTGCCGGCGGGCGGCTCCACCATCTCCTGACGCTCCTCGTCATACACCCGCAACCAGAAAGGATCAAGGGCAATCTCAACCTCACCTGTTTTGTTCTCAGGTAGAAAAATAAAATCGATGCCTACCAACGACTTCTTCGGACTCCCCTTTATATCAGGTGTAGAGGCATAGACTTGCACCACCGCTTTACTCAAACGTACCCCTTCCTTATTTTTACGATTTTTTACTTTACCTCTGACAGTGAGAGTTTTGGAGTCAAAAGAAACATCGGAAAGTTTGAATTCGGAGTAGGTGAGTCCGAAACCGAAAGGATAGAGCGGTTTTTCTTCCATATAGCGGTAAGTGCGGCCGCGCATATCGTAGCTGTCGAAGTCGGGCAGTTGCTTCGTGGAACGGTAGAAAGTGACAGGCAACCGTCCAAAACTGGTGTTTTTTCCAGACAATGCCTCTGCCACTGCCGTGCCCATTTCCTGCCCTCCGTACCAGCACACCATAATGGCATCCACCAGCGGCTCCACCTCCTCTAAGGCAATGGCGCTGCCCGTGCAAAGCAGTAGCACGACAGGTTTTCCCGTTGCTTTCAGCCTTTTCAAATCTTGTATCTGATTTTCAGGAAGTTCTATCCATGTGCGGTCGCCTTTGTAAAAACCGGGGATGTCCACTTTCAACTCCTCCCCTTCCAACTGCGGGTTGAGGCCGCCGGCGTACACAATAACATTCGCATTTTGAATGTCGGCAAGCTGGAATTTCTCCCGCAGCCCCTCCTCAATGGTGACGGTATGTTCCGGTGTGCCGTTGTAGTTGCCGAGGGGCATGAGTGAGTCAGCGGCATTGGGGCCTGTCAAATGAATTTTGGTCGTTGTGGGAAGGGGCAACACTCTTTTGTTTTTGAGCAACACCAACGACTCGGCATATATCTCCTTCGGTGTGTAGCGAGGCCTCCCACATTCGCCAGTCTCGTTTTCCTCGGTGACACGCAGACGGGTGGTGAGGATGCGGCGCACGTGCTCGTTGATCTTGCTTTCGGAGATCCAACCGGAGTCCACGGCGGTGCGGAGGGCGGCGAGACCGCTGCCGCACTCGAGGTCCACTTCGCTGCCAAAGGCGTCGGCAGCGGTGCGAGCGGCGGTGGCGTGGGTTTCGTGACGGGGTATTACGGTGTCGTGCTCCCAGCAGTCGTTCAGCGCCCAGCAGTCGGTGACCAGCAGTCCGTTGTAGTGCCACTTATTCCGTAAAATATTTACCAACAGTTCTTTATTGGTGCAACAAGGTTCTCCGTTGAGGCGGTTGTAGGCGCACATCACCTGTTGCACGTCGCCATTTTTGATGATGTACTCGAAGGCGGGCAGGTAGGTGGTCCATAGGTCGCGGGGCGAGACGGTGGCATTGAACTGGTGCCGTGTGCCTTCGGGGCCGCTGTGAACGGCGAGGTGCTTGAGGCAGGCGGCGGCGGTAAGGTGAACGGTATCAATCCTGTCGGAATTCCACAAACCCCACTTAAGCGAGTAGCTGTATTGCAGTCCGTAAACGCAAGCCAGCCCCATCTGTGCGGTGAGAAACGGGTCCTCGCCGTAGGTTTCCATGCCGCGGCCCCAGCGCGGGTCACGGAAGATGTTGATGTTGGGGGTGAAAAAGGTGAGGCCCGCATAGTCGCCGTAATTGCCGGCGGCCTGCGCCTCGTGGTACTTCTGCCGTGCCTCAAACGCTGTATGAGAAAAGACTTGCCGTACCAGGAAAGGAGTGAAGGTGGCGGCGAGGGCGATGGGCATTGGCCAGACGGTGGCGGTGCCGTTGCGGCCCACGCCGTGCAGCGCCTCGTTCCACCAGCTGTACTCTTGCAGCCCGAGCCGCTCGATGGCGGGGTTGTGGTGCTCCATCAGCGACAGTTTCTCGTCCAAAGTCAGTTGCGAAATCAAATACTCCACCCTTTCGGAAAGGGGCAGCGTGTCTGCTGTTTGTCCGCAAACTTTTGTACAAAAGTTGAAACAGACAAAAATCGTCGCAAGAAGCAAGAAGCACTTTTTCATTTTGCAAAATTACACATTTTCCCCAAACGTGAAATCCACAAATTTTTGCGTAACGAATACAATTATTAATGTTCCTTAATTCTGAAAATTATTTACTTTTGCAGGTTCGACTTTAAAAAAACCTAAATATTGTAAATAATTATCAATCAAAATATTAAATTATGAAGAAAAAATTATTTTTGGCAGCAATGATGCTGTGCCCTTTCTTTTTGCACGCCAGTGAGGCTGACCTCACCCTGCCGAACTTCACGCAAGTGAACTTCTTCAACGGTGCTCTCACCGGAAAGGCCCTCCTCCTCTGGGGTGCCATCATCGTCATCATCGGACTGGTGTTTGGCTTGATACAAGCCCTGCGCATCCGCCGCAAACCCGTCCATGAATCCATGAAGAAAGTTTCCGAAACCATTTACGAAACCTGCAAGACTTACTTGCTTCAGCAAGGTAAGTTCCTGCTGATTCTGTTCGCCATCATCGGAACGGCCATCTGCTTCTACTTTGGCTTCCTCAACGGGAAGTCGCTGCCGCAGGTGCTCACCATCCTGCTGTGGACGGTGCTTGGTATCGGCGGTTCCTATGTCGTGGCATGGTTCGGTATCCGCATCAACACCTTCGCCAACAGCCGCACCTCCTTCGCCTCCTTGCAGGGCAAGCCGTGGCCGGTGGTCTCCCTCCCGTTGCAGTCGGGTATGAGCGTGGGTCTGCTGCTCATCACCATCGAGCTGATTCTCATGCTGGTGATTCTGCTGTTTGTGCCTGCCGAAAGTGCCGGTGCCTGCTTGATCGGCTTCGCCATCGGTGAGTCGCTGGGTGCCAGTGCCTTGCGTATCGCCGGCGGTATCTTCACCAAGATTGCCGACATCGGTTCCGACCTCATGAAAGTTATCTTCAAGATCGGGGAAGACGACCCGCGCAACCCCGGTGTCATCGCCGACTGCACCGGTGACAATGCCGGCGACAGCGTCGGACCCACCGCCGACGGTTTCGAAACCTACGGCGTGACCGGCGTCGCCCTCATCTCCTTCATCATCCTCGCCGTTCCCTCCGTCGAACTGCAAGCCCTCCTCATTGTATGGATCTTCGCCATGCGTATCCTCATGGTCTTCACCTCTTTGATTTCTTACGGCATCAACGACCTCGTTTCCAAAATCAAATTCAAAGAAGCCAGCAACTTCAACTTCGAGAGCCCGCTGACCTCCCTCGTTTGGATTACCTCCCTCGTTTCCATTGCAGTGACCTTTGCCATCAGCTACCTGCTGCTCAACAACTACGGTTTTGCCGCGGAAGGTTCTGTTTCCGCCAGCATCTCCGGTGACATGTGGTGGCGTCTGGCCTCCATCATCAGCTTGGGCACGCTGGCCGCTGCCATCATCCCCGAGCTCACCAAAGCGTTCACCAGTTCCAACTCCCGCCATGTGCAGGAGGTGGTGACGGCCTCCCGCGAAGGCGGCGCCTCCCTCACCATCCTCTCCGGCATGGTGGCCGGCAACTTCAGCGCTTTCTGGAAAGGCATCGTGATGGTCGGCCTGATGCTCGCTGCCTTCTTCTTCTCCGCCAGCGGTCTCGACATCTTCGGTACCTACTACGCTATCTTCGCCTTCGGCCTCGTGGCCTTCGGTTTCTTGGGCATGGGTCCCGTCACCATCGCCGTGGACAGCTACGGACCGGTAACCGACAACGCCCAGTCCGTCTTCGAACTGTCGCAGATCGAGCGCATCCCCGCCATCAAGTCCGACATCGAGAAAGAGTACGGCTTCGTTCCGGATTTCGAGAAAGGCAAGTACTTCCTTGAAGCCAACGACGGTGCGGGCAATACCTTCAAGGCCACGGCCAAGCCGGTGCTGATCGGTACGGCAGTGGTGGGCGCCACCACGATGATTTTCGCCATCATCCTGTTGCTCAACAACCTCGGACTCCTCCAGCTGAGCCTCACTGATGCCCCCGTCATTCTCGGTCTCATCACCGGCGGTGCAGTCATCTTCTGGTTCAGCGGCGCCTCCATGCAGGCCGTCACCACGGGTGCCTATCGCGCCGTGGAGTTCATCAAGAAGAACCTCAACCTCGACAAGACCGAAGCCGACATCAACGACTCCAAGACCGTGGTGAAGATCTGCACCCGCTATGCACAGCAGGGTATGTGGAACATCTTCGCCGTTATCTTCTGCCTCACACTGGCCTTCGCGTTCTTCAACCCCAACTTCTTCGTGGCCTACCTGATTTCCATCGCCATCTTCGGATTGTTCCAAGCCATCTACATGGCCAACGCCGGTGGCGCATGGGACAATGCCAAGAAAGTGGTGGAAGTGGATTTGCAGGAGAAAAACACCGATCTGCACGCCGCCACAGTAGTGGGCGACACGGTGGGTGACCCCTACAAAGACACCTCCTCAGTGGCCATGAACCCCATCATCAAATTCTCCACGCTGTTCGGCATGTTGGCTACTGAAATTGCTGTCGCCATGAAAGTGGCCGCCCAAAATAGCCAAACAACCGACTACACTCCTTATATCGGCATCGCCTTCCTTGCGGTGGGTCTGTTCTTCGTCTATCGTTCCTTCTATGGCATGAGAATCAAGATCGAGAAGAAAGAAAAGGCAGCCAAGAAATAACCTGATTGTTATACATATTTATATTAATCATAAAAAATTATAACAATGAACAAAATAACCCTCCTGCTCATCGCTTTGGTAGCTATTGTCCTCACTGCCTGCGGAAGCAGCAAAGCAAAGGAAAACGACATTAAAGTTGCTGATGATGAAGTAATTGTATATTTTTGCAAAGACATCACCCCTGAAAACATCCTGAAACTGTACGAGGCGCTGGGAGTAAAACAAGAGGGGAAAATCGGCTTAAAGGTGCATTTTGGAGAAGAAGGGAACCAAAATTTCCTGAATCCCGAACTGCTGCGCCCGTTAGTGAAGAAGACGAACGCCACTTTTGTTGAAACCAACGTGCTGTATGTCAGCAAGCGCCGTTTCACCGACCAGCACATCGCGCTGGCCAAGGAGCATGGCTTCACCTTCGCACCGATTGACATCCTGGATGACGAAGGCGAAATCGAGTACGAAGCATCGGGGCTGAAGCATTTCGACAAGATCAAGACAGGCAGTCATTTCGCCAACTACGACGCTTACATCATCTATTCGCACTTCAAGGGACACGGTTCGGCTGGCTTCGGCGGGGCCATCAAGAATGTGTCGATGGGTTTTGCATCGCCTGGCGGCAAGATGGCCATGCATGCCTCGAATGTACCGGCCGTGAAACATGGTGACCAATGCGTACACTGCAACCGCTGCGTGCAGCAATGTCCCGCCAATGCCATCGTGCTCACTGAGGGCGGTCCGGTGATCGACAGCAGCAAATGTCTTGGCTGCGCAAAATGTATCGCGGAATGCGGTTTCGGCATCTTCTCACCCGGCGGCTTCACCTCCGGAGAAGAATTCCTTG
>JAEEGJ010005379.1_pt1 | contig 40448 bp, 27 predicted proteins | sample 8958761 | NCBI WGS metagenome assembly JAEEGJ01 (sample SAMN16246546, study PRJNA631951) | gut metagenome | biome: gut microbiome; feature: rumen; material: RS-attached | host: Bos | place: Iran: Karaj | collected 2018-10 | reverse complement strand
ACAATAGCCGCCATATAGCATACTACAATGACCGCATCTATCCAACTGATTGTAAACTGATTCATTTCTCTTCAAAAATATAGTTATTCACTTATTCGGTTGCAAAATTACACTTTTGTTTGCAATAATTGATATTAATTTCTGCTCAATGATTATACTTTTTTGAACTAATGCTTGTTTTATCAAAGTTTATTCATAAATTTGCAACAGAAACTCAAAAAACTATCATTGTATGCAGAAAGATTTTCAAAAAGAAATTATTCCCATCGCTGATGAAGACCTGTTTGTGGTGCTGAATCATCCAAATGCAAATTTCGACTATCCTGTGCACTACCATCCTGAATACGAAATTAATTTAGTAATGTACACGCGAGGAGAACGAGTTATTGGCGACTCCGTATGCACTTTTGGAAATCTTGACTTGGTGATGACTGGTCCCAATGTACTCCATGCTTGGAGAGGCGAGATTGTTGAAGGTAATCACGTTATTACCATACAGTTTACTGACGGACTCCTGAATATGCCAATTATGGACAAACGGCTGTTTGCTCCCATCAAGAAGTTACTTATAGACTCTAAGCGCGGAATCAGCTTCTCACAGGAATCCACAATACACATTAAGGATAAGATCATTCATCTCACTCAGACAAAAGGTTTCCAAAGTGTATTGGAGTTTCTCTCGATTCTCTACGATCTGGCTATTGCAGATTATTCGATATTAACCACCAACCAATATAACACAGCTGACGTGGTGATGACCTCAAAAAGCAGAAGGATAGCAAAGGTTTGCGATTATATCGAGAAGAAGTGCTATGACTCTATCTCACTTGAGGAAGTTGCATCGCTAGTTGGAATGTCAGAGTCAGCATTCAGCCATTTCTTCAAGAAGAAAACAGGTGGCACGTTTATCGACTATCTCAACAATCTGCGCATAGCCAAGGCGTGCCAGCTGCTTGCGGAAACTAGCAATACTATTGCAGAGATATGTTATTCAAGTGGATTCAATAACATATCAAATTTTATCAGAATGTTCAAAAAAAGAAAAGGTATCACCCCAAACGAATACCGCACTATGATGAATCAAATGCTCATTAAATATTAAAGATGGAATAACTAAATATGCAGACGGAGGCCTTGATAATCTAATGCGACAAAGCCGCCACAGACTTTATTTCACATTAATCACGAAAGCATCATATTTTGTGGTTTTTAGCTGATAATGAAAAGGTTACGCATATGACCCTTTTACGAAAAGCATCATAATTCTATGATACTTTTAATTTTTTTTGGAAAAGCCTTGCAAATCGCCTTCTTTTTTTGTATCTTTGCAAGCGGTTTGCAAAATCATTGTGGACCTTAAAGCTTAATATAATATGAAGATTACAATTATCAACACTGAAAAGAGTGAGAAGAGGTATGCGCGCGAAGAACTCGACGCGTTTGTTTATCAACTGCATGACGGTACCTACCGCCAGCATTACATTCGGGACTTTAAGAAAGAAGTATGCTTTGCAGCAGAATGGGTGAAAGTCAATGGAGAAATGAAGGCCAAAGCCCTCAATCCACTGATCCTGCTTTCTCTGGAGAACCTACGAGACCTGGCTACGACAGAAGAGTACAAACGGCTTGCCATCCAGCAGCCCTACACCCTACTATGCTTTCTTGGGCATGACGGCCATTCGCTCCACATCGTTTGCCAGTACACCATCGCAGCCCCCGTCCCGGAAGGTGATCTTAAAGCCCAAAGCTTCATGCTTAATGCTCAAAGCCTTACCAACGCCTTCCGCAAATTGCGTTATATCTACTCCTCACAACTGGGCACACCGCTATCTGAACAGGAACCGACTTTTGCCTCCAGCGTCAAAGCCAGTTACGACCCCAAACCCTATTACAACCCCGATGCCATTGCCATCACTGTGAGTTCTGAGCCAGAGGAGTCACCCGAATTCCGCTCGATACAGGAGGATATCAGCGACTACAACTATCCCGAAGAGATTCCTGGTCTCAGCCTGCATGACAGTCGCATGCGCCGTTTCCACGACTGTCTCGACAGTGCCATCGAGAAGCACCACAGCCTTCAGGAAGACGAGCTCTTTGTCACTGCCGTTCTGGAGCAGTTGGCCGATGGCTGTCGAAAGATGGGACTGCCGCAGGCATGGTGCGCCAGAGTGGCATCGTTCATCCCACTGTTCACCGACAAGATTGGAGGTGATACCATCGAGTCGGTCTTTAAGACGGCTTATGCCCGCGAGACCCTGAAAACCGTCCCCATGCTCTTCACCCGGCCCTCGGCCCTGCTCACTTACAAGACCGAGGCCTATATGAAAGAGCACTACACCCTGCGCCTCAACGTGATGACCGGCACACCCGAATACCGTATGAACGCTGTGGGCTACGGCTTCCTGCCATTGGATCAGGCCGCCCGCAACACGATGGCCATCAAGGCATTGAAGGCCGGCGTCGACTCATGGGATAAGGATCTGAGCCGCTATATCGACTCGAACCTCATACCCAAATATTACCCTATGGAGGACTACATCAAGCACCTGCCACGTTGGAACGGTAACCACGACTATGTCGGCGAACTGGCCCGACGTATCAAGACCGACAACCCCCACTGGGAAGAAGACTTCCATAAGTGGATGCTCTCGATGGTGGCACAGTGGCTCGGCAAGGACCGTCAGCATGGCAACGCCATCGTACCTCTGCTCATCGGTCCTCAGGGCTCAGGCAAGTCTACCTTCTGCCGCCGACTGCTACCCGGGTATCTTCAGATGTACTACAACGACCGCATCTCGATGAAGAACGACAACGACATCTTCCTCGCCATGTCAGGCTATGCCCTCATCAACATCGATGAGTTTGATGCCATGTCGAAGTCACAGCAGCCCATCTTGAAGTACCTCATCTCGAAGAACGACGTGAAGTTCCGCCCGCCATACGGTAAGGTGATGGAGGAGCGCCAGCGCTTTGCCTCGTTCATTGCCACCACCAATAACCTCCGTCCGCTGACAGACCCCACTGGCTCTCGCCGCTTTATCTGCGTCTACGCCGACGAGATCGACAATTCGGACATCATCAACTACGACCAGCTCTACTCACAGCTCTACACCGAACTGCAGCAGGGCTGCCGCTACTGGTTCGAGGATGAAGAGAATGCGCGTATCATGCGACAGAATGAGGATTTCCAGCAGGTGTACGACTATGAGAAGATGATAGAACTCACTTATCTCACACCGGAAGAGACTGCCCCCGATGCCAAACCCATACTTGTGAAGGATATCATGAAACGACTTGCACGGAAGTTCCCAACCTTCAACATCCGCAAGAGTACAGACATGGAACTCGGACACAGGCTTTCTGCCATGGGTTATACGTACCACAAACTGACTCAAGGAGCCGCCTACAGAATCATAGAGATATGATCTGCAACAGCAAAACAATTTGTTTTGGTATCGAAGAAAACATCTTTTCACCTCGTTAAGATAGTCTTTTACAGACCAAAACAATTTGTTTTGGTGTTATGATGGTATATGATGCTTTTGAAAAAAGGGTCATGTCGCCAAACAAACAGATAATCAACGTGTTAGCATCGATTATGATGCTTTTATAAAAATAACGGTAAAGAAAATATGGCAATACATGTTAAGTTAATCAAGAACAACATTAAAAGTAGGAACGGCTATGGAAAATACTACGCCAAAGCCGTTAGTCAGGGCGAAGTAACACTCGACGAGATTGCGGCAGAAGCTTGTCGCAACAGTGGTTTCACGGAAGGAACAGTTGTTGGGGTGGTTACAGAACTGCAAGAGCTGCTTAAAGAAAAACTGTCCGATGGACAGACGGTCGTCCTTCCCGGCATTGGCCGTTTTAGTCTGCGGGTGAAGAGCATCGGTGTCGACGACCCGAAGGAGTTTAACCTCGGCCGTCATATTACCCGCATCGTCTGCGGCTTCCTACCTGCTGGCCGTCGCATCCAGGGTGGGCACATCCTTTATGACTTCTGTGACAACGTCAAAGCTGTCTGGCAGAAAGGTTTCAAGCCGTAAGATCAAGATACCATATCAAGAGCACCCTGTCATCACGACAGAGTGCTCTCTCTATCATTAACTAACATAAACCAAACATGATGGTTTATTTTTCTGGAGGACCGAAATAGCTGTAGTGGTTGTCGTCTGGATTGATGACAAGGCGTTCTACTACTACTTCCGGATCAATCATTATCAGGCTTAATGTATGAGTACCTGCCGTACTTACTTCGAAGGAAACATCCAGCCAGCGCATGTTATCGAACACCTCGTTACGTCGCTCCAGCCGATAGCCGTTGAGTGCCATGTGCCCTGGTTCTGGTAACGGTTTCAGTTTCTTTGAACGTTTCAGATTCTGCGGTGTATATTCATCGAAAGTATCGACTAGTCCCCTGCGGGCATCGATAATCTTTATTTCTCCATTATCCATCTTAACACCTAGTCTGAGACCACGCTCTGGTTGCACATCCTGAGTAGGAAGTATACCGATAGCGATCTTCGTCAGTCCTTCCTTATTGATCTTTATCTGATACTCCAATTTAGGGCCATTACCTGTTTCGTCGGATGGTGCCGTTACCGGATTGATACCCATACAACCCTCGCCACGTCCCTGGTCGGGCAGCAACTGCCATGATATACCGTTTGCCGGGATACATCTGCTGTAATGTATAGCCTCTATACCATACTCCTCAGTAGCAGTCTCAAGCAGAGGAATGGATGGGCGGGCATCCCGCTGTGGCACATATCGCAAATTGGGCAATTGATTGTGCTCAGGCATAAACCACTGCTGATAGCCGATATGCTTGTCGCGCATCATACCATTCCATTTTCCACCGGCCATCTGGTGATTGTAATATTCCGTCAGCAATGAGTCTTTAGTAAAGAGTTCCTTTGCACGATCAGCAAAGGCATTAGCACGCACATCACCTCGGTCGGCATAATAATGGTTCTGCGTAACGGCATTGTATATTTCTGCCACACAAGCCGATGCTACAGCCGGATAATATACCAACTGATAATAGGCATCCTGAGCCTCGGCGGGTATGCGCAGCTTAAGAGCCTCGGCCTGTTCAGCTAACTGGCGCCACAACATGGTGACACGATTGCACTCGTTGTAGTTCTCGACACTGAAGATGCCAGGCACCTGAACCTCCGCCTTTCGCCAGAGATTGTATTTGGGATACTTAACAAGGATATCTGTCACCTCATCGGCCACATCTTCACCAAAGATTCCCGCAGCCCATTGCCTGACGTAAGTCTTTTCATCGCCAGCCTTAACAGCATCGGGATCCCAGGCATAATTCATGATGAAATCAATGGGGAGCTCTTTGGGCTTTAAGTCTCCCACGTTGATAATCCATATCCTGTCTATACCCGACTGATAAGCCAGATTCAGTTGCTCGCGCAGTTTGGGAATCGGTGAGGTGTTAACCCAGCGGTCATTCCATGGGCCACCATTCATATCTATATGATAATAGAGTCCAACACCACCTTTACGCTGTCGTTCACTGGCTGGAGCAGTCCTTCGGATATATCCCCAGTTATTGTCACAAAGCAGGAGTGTAACATCGTCAGGCACATTGAATCCGGCATCATAATATCGCTGTACTTCGGTGAAGATGGCCCACAGCTGTGGAACTGCGTCAGGGCGGCCATAAATATCACTGATAATCTTACGCTGGCTTTCTATCACCTTCGAGAGTGTCTTCATATTATCCTCATCATTACCTTTTCCCATGGCTACATCTCCATCACCACGCATGCCAATAGTAACCAGGTTCTCATAGTTTTTGTTTCGCTCCATTCCCTCGCGGAAGAATTTGTCAAGTCTTTCCTTATTGACAGAATAGTCCCATGGTCCCACCTCGTTTCTACGGGTAGTATATTCCTTATGAGCTCGCATCATGGGTTCATGATGCGATGTTCCCATCACAATACCGTATTCGTCGGCCAGTAATGGATTCAAAGGATCGTCTTCATTAAACCTTGAATCCCACATCGCCGGCCATAGATAGTTTGCCTTGAGCCTAAGTAGCAGTTCAAACATGCGGGTATAGGCCTTTGAGTTCTGTCCGCCGAATTTTTCTTTTGTCCAACCTCCGAACGATGGCCACTCGTCATTGATAAATATGCCACGGTACTTTACCTTTGGCGACGGCTGTACCACTCTGCCAGCTGTATAGTATAAATTATCCTGATGTCGCACTGGCACATCGGCCCACCAATACCATGGCGAGACCCCAATCTGTTTACTTATCTCGTATATACCATAGATGGTGCCACGCTTATCGCTGCCAGCGATAACCAGATTGTCATCAACAAGATCTATCAGGTATGACTCCCACTGGCCACGAATTTTACTCACATCGATCTTTTTCCTGGCTATCAGGCCATCAATCAATCTGCTTTTGCCAATGGTTCCAGCTATGATAGAGCCTTTTCTTATCTGTCCCATGGTGACTTCAGCCTTTGTACCTGTCACCTTGCGTATGTCGTCAGCCAAGTCATTGGCTGCACGAGACACCCCTTTCCAGTCGCGACTATCAACGATAATCGGCGAAACCTTCCCTTTGTCTGCTATCGTGAATCCTTGCTGTTGAGCTACAGCAGTTAATCCCCACAGACAAAGAATCATGATTATGTAGATTCTTCTCATATTCATTAGCTTTTAACGATAATTGAAAAAGAGTACATTCTGTCTCACGACAGGATGTACTCTGCCAATTTCTAACTATTCAATTAACTAACTATGTAAAACCAAAACTAATTCCGATATGCGGGATTTTGATAATTGGCTTTCTCCTCATCAGTCATCTCCATACCGTCGAGCTGACCCTGTGGGATTGGACGGATGTAGTAACCGGCGGGAATATCACGCTTAAAGGTCTCCAGATCCTTGTCGGTATAGCCAGAGCCTGCGATGCGATAGGTACTTGCACGCTCTGCCCACTTCTGGGTGCGAACGAGGTCGAACCAACGGTATCCCTCACCCCAGAACTCACGGCTACGCTCGTCAAGGATGAAGTCGATGGTGATCGTTGCAGGTGTGGCAGCAACCATAGCTGCGCTGTTGTCAACAGAGACGGATACGTTGTCGTTCTGAGAGAAGGTCTGCTTACCGGCACGGGCACGGAGCACATTGACCAGCGTCTTGGCATCGTCGTTCTTGCCGAGTTTCACTGCTGCCTCAGCAGCAATCAGATAGAACTCAGAGAACTTGGCAACATTCCAAGGACGGGGGCTACCACCGTTCACCTTAGAGCCTAAACCACCTGCATTGTCAGTACGATAGATACCGAGCTTCCAGTTGATAGGATACTTCTTACGGCTGATGTGATTGACAGCCACTACAAAGTCAGGACGACCTGCCATCTCACCGAAGCCCAGCTTACCATCGGCACCAGTATAGCTGATCTTGCTGTCCTCGCTCTCAGGAACCCAGCTGAAGTAAACCTCGTTAGGACCTACCTGCATGCCGTTGGCACCGAAAACGTAAGGTTCAGCGTTGCCAGACTTCTGCCAGTTGGTGTGATAGCGCAGGGTGAAGGTTGCATCGTAACGGGAGTCGATTGCCTTGACATCATCTTCCCAGACGCCACCTTTCATGAAGTTGTCGGCGATAGGAGCCATACGGGTCCAGGGACGGCCCAGGGCCTGGACAGCCTCACGCTGAATGGGGTTGATCACAGCACCAGAAGCAGCCTTGGCAGTCATCTCGGTGTAGTTCCAGGTCTCCATCCAGTAGGCGAAGTTCTCAGGAGAGCCACCACTACCCCAACCATAACCGGCACCACCGTTACCATACTTCTCGTCCTCATCGTGATCAGCATAGAGCATGATCTCCGAGTTGCGGTCGTTGGTAGCCACGTTCACATCGTAGAATGTGGGCTGCAGTCCATAAGGGCCAGGATTGTCAATGGCCGCCTTAGCCATGTCAAACGCCTTCTGATAGTAGCTGTTAGCCTGTCCGGCATCACGGCTGCACTCAGGATAAGTGGGAATGTTGTTGGGATTCTCCAACCACCAGGCGTAGGTCAGATAAGCCTTTGAGAGATACAGACGGGCGAGGTTCTTCGTAGCCGTACCGGTGAGACGGGGATTCTCTGGCAGATCATTAACAGCCTTTTCCAGGTCTCCGAAAATAGCAGCATAAACCTCGGGAACGGTGTTACGTACAGAGGTACGAATGGTAGAAGTATTGAACTTTAGTTCACCAGCACCCAGGTCGAGGGGAACACCACCATAGGTCTGAACCAATATAAAATAGTCGAACCCACGGAAGAAGTAAGCCTCAGCCAGCAAAGCAGGATCAATACCTGCAGTCTCACCATTCTCAATCACACCACTACAGGTGTTGATGTTTGCAAACAGTGTGCCCCAGGCACCACCAGCGACAGAACTCGTAGGTGTTAGAGAACCGACGCCTGAGAGATCGGCATCCTTGAAGTTACCGTCGGCAGACTGCGCATAGGTATACTCGTCGGTACCTGTCTCCAATGAGTTCAGGTAGTAACCATTGCCATAGAAATAGCGCAGATGAGCGTAGAGTGAGGTCAGACCACCCTCAATACCCGCTTTCGTATTGAAATATGTCGGATCGAACTGGCTACGGGGCTGCTCGTCAAGCACATCACCGCAAGAGCTGAACGTCGTGGTTAGACCACAGCAAACTAAACCTGCAGCGAGGATGTATTTAAAATTCTTTGTTTTCATAAATTTACCTTTTTACTGTTTTACCTTTTTACCTTTAGAAAGTTACGTTAAGACCGAAGATAAAGTTGCGGGTAGCAGGTGTGTTATAACCTACGATTGGCATCTTGTGCTTGCCTGTATAACCATCAACTGCCACAGCCGTGTTTTGGTTTGCCCAAGAGTTGGTCTCAGGATCAAGTCCGCTCTCATTATTGTACGGAGAGAAGAGCACGAACGGGTTCTGAACCGTTGCATAGAGGCGCAGGCGGCTGATGCCGAGATCCTTGACGGCCTTCAGGCTGTCGAAGTTGTAACCGAGGGTGATGGCACGGAACTTCAGGTAGCCGGCATTGAAGTAACCCAGGGTTGAACCGTACTTGGGGTTATCACCGTTTTGGATGCCACCGGGCTTCGGATACTTAGCACCTGTGTTGTTCTCAGTCCAGTAGTCAACATCAATGTTATTAACACGGCTAGTCAACTGATTAAGATAGCCACTTGATGAGTGGATGGCAGAAATCAGCTTACCACCAATCTGGAAGGCACCGATAACAGTCAGATCGAAGCCCTTGTAGCCAACTGTCGTGTTGAAACCACCAACGAGGTCAGGCTCCATACTCATAATCTGACGGTCCTCGGGACCAATCTGACGAGTGGGCAGGCCATTGGCGTCGTAGTCGCCAGTGTACTTAACTTTAATCATACCAATGTTACCACCCGGCTCAAGGATGTTTAGGGCAGCCTCTTCGCCAGCTTGATATAGACCTACATACTCATAGTCGTAAATCACGTCGATAGGATGGCCAACAAACCAACGGTTAGCCTCATCCTCTTTACGGCCTGATTCCAAAGCAACCAGTTTGTTACGATTCTGGTAGAGGTTGATGCCAGCTTCCCAGTTCCAACCATTCTTGTTGTCAATGATGATACCGTTCAGAGTAAACTCCCAACCCTTGTTCTCAGTCTTACCGATGTTACCGGTATAGCTGCTTACACCAGAGGTTGAAGGCAGCGTCACGTCAAGCAGGATGTCATTGGTCTTCTGAATATAGTACTCGAATGATCCAGAGAGGCGGCCATTGAACAGAGAGAAGTCGAGACCGAAGTTCCAGGTCTTGGAATACTCCCAGCCGAGTTCGGGGTTAGGCAGTGAGTTTACATAGTAACCAGCATTATAGTTGGTGCCGTTGCCGAAGTTATAGTTGCGGATAGCCAAGCCACCGAGTGTCGAATAGGGGTTGATACTCTGGTTAGAGGTCTCACCATAACCAACACGCAGCTTCAGGTTGTCAATCCAAGTCAGATTCTCCATGAAGTTCTCACGGGCGATGTTCCAACCAGCGCTAACAGCGGGATAAGTATGCCACTTGTGACCTTCTGCCAGACGTGAAGAAGCATCTGAACGGACAGCTACAGAGAGCATATACTTATTATCATAAGAATACATGGCACGACCCATCCAGGAGATCAGACCACTCTGCCAATAGTTATAGCCAGTGAGGTTTGACTGACCTGTGGCCTTGTCGAGTGCATAGTATTGGAAGTAGTCGGCGGGAATACCCTGTGCAGAACCACCAGTCTGCTCGTATGTTGTCTGCTCAGCAGAATACATAGCCACCAGATTCAGATTATGCTTGCCAAATGCGTGATCATAGGTCAGCAGGTTCTCAACAGCCCAGTTACGGGTCTGGTCCTCATATACAGAACCGCTGTTCACGGCATTGGCATCCTTGTTGTTCACACCCGTACCAGTGAAACCACCCTGCTTAGAAGAACGGAAGTTCAGACCGATGTTGATGCGGTAGCTCAAACCCTCAACCCATGGGCACTTCACCTCGCCGAACAAGGTATTATAAGAACCAATACCCTTGTTCTCGCTCAACCATACATCCTTGTCGCGTTCAACAGTCTCCTTGGTTACGACAGCTTTATCATCTGCAGGCATGGCTATATAGCGTTTGATGTTGCCGTTCTCATCGTATGGGCTAGCCAACGGGCTCATTGTCAGCACTGCATGCATATCACTCACGCCCTGCTTTTTACGATAGCTGTTGTTAGTGCTCAGTCCGAAGCGGAACCACTTACCAACCTGCTGATCGAAGTTACCACGAACAGACACACGGTCGTAACCCTCAGTAGGAACAACAGACTCATCGTGATAGTAACCTGCACCGAAGCTGTAGCTACCGCCATTGGTACCACCGGCAACGCTGACGTCGTGGTTGTGACTCACACCTGTCTTATAATACAAATCCTGCCAGTCGGTATTGGTATTGTCGCTCTCGTCGAGTGAGTTCTGGTATTTACCTACATACTGACGGAACTTTGAGTACGTTGGTCCATCCATCATGGGATACTTCTTGAAAATCTTCTTGAAGCTGACATAGCCGTTATAGGTCACCTTGGCAGGAGTACCCTGGCTACCCTTAACAGTTGTGATGATAATCACACCATTGGCACCACGAGAACCGTAAATGGCGGTGGCAGAGGCATCCTTCAGGATATCCATCGACTTGATGTCGGCAGGGTTGATATCAGAAAGCTGTCCCATGAAGGGGATACCGTCGAGCACAATCAGCGGGTCGTTACTTGCACTCAGTGAACGCTGACCACGGATACGGATCTGCATCTCATCACCAGGCTTGGTAGAAGTCTGTGTCATCAGCACACCGGCTACACGACCCTGCAGAGCCTGGGCGGCGTTGGTAGCTGCAATCTGGTTCAGCTTCTCACCACCGATGTTAGCTACAGAACCGGTAACGGCCTCACGGCGCTGGGTACCGTAGCCGATAACCACCACCTCGTTGACTACGTGTCCATCTTCTTTAAGGTTCACGTGCACGTTAGTGCCTGCCTTTACTTCTTGCGACTCATAGCCGACATAAGAGATGACGAGTGTAGCACCCGGCTTAACATTAAGGGTGAAGTTACCATCAAAGTCGGTAACCGTACCATTGTTGGTACCCTTCTCCATGACCGTGGCACCGATCAGCGGACCCTGAGAGTCTTCCACATGACCAGTTGCCTGCTGCGTTTGCTGTACGGAAGCTACTGATTCGGTAGCTGCCGAAACCTGCTGTGCACTGATTACGCCGAGAAAGCATAACCCGATACACAAAGTTGATTTCCTCAAATTAATACTTTTCATTTTACATCCTAATTTTATATGTTAGTGAATAATACTTTCGGATGCAAAATTAGGAACTATTACGGAATAGGCTTTTCAAAAATGACCCATTTGCTTTTCTTTTTGACTTACATATCGATAAAGCGCGGATTATTTATTCTCCGCGCTCTATTTTAGCTATATATTCTGTTGGCGTCAGCCCAAAATGCTTTTTAAATACCGTTGAGAAATGAGCCAGATTGCTAAAACCTACCGAATAGGCCACCTGCGAGACATTGGTCTTTTGCTCTCTCAAGAGCCGCGCTGCTTGTTCTAGCCGGATGTTGCGTATGAACTCTGCAACGTTTAGACCCGTCTGCTCCTTCATCTTCCGTTGCAGATGCGTCCGACTGAGCCCTACTTCCTTGGCCAGGTCTTCTACCCCGAAATCATTATCGTCCAGATTCTTGCTAATAGCTTTCATCACGCGTTCCATCAGCACCTCGTCATTACTCTTTATCTCTTTTGTCTCCAGTCGCCCGTTTTGCTGCTGTGCACCAGTGAACTTTCCTTTCAGTCTCAGCACATTGCTGATAAGACTGTTGACCAGAACATGCAGTTCCTGGATATTGAATGGTTTTGCCATAAAAGCATCCGCACCTCGTTCAAGACCTTCCATACGGTTGGCTATATCGGCCTTAGAGGTCAGCAGTATGACTGGGATATGATTCAGCTCCGGGTTTTTCTTGATCAGGCGTAACAGACTGAATCCGTCCATTTCGGGCATCATAACATCTGAAATAACCAGGTGATAGTCATTATTCATCAGCATCCTGATGGCTTCGCGCCCGTTGTGGCAACTATCTATATGAAAGTAATGCCCCAGTTCTTTCCTGATGAAACTGCAAAGCTCTGTGTCATCGTCGACAAACAGCAGTTTGTATGGGGTGTTAGGTCTTTCTGCAGCAATCGGTGTGTGCTGATTCGACAGCAATTCGTCGGGCTGCAGATGCTCCTTCCCCATAGGAATACGAACAACGAACTCACTTCCTTTCCCTTCTTTTCGAGAGAAAGCCTCTATCTGCCCATGATGCAGCTCTACAATCATCTTACAGAGATTAAGTCCGATTCCTGTACCAGTGACATGGGATGATTCTGATTGCTGGCTCTGATAGAAACGCTCGAAGATACGTTCACGGTCTTCTTCCTTAATGCCTATGCCATCGTCTCTCACACTCAGCTGAACAAAGTTGTCATCGGTAGTTTTCAAGGTCACCTCTATGTGTCCGCCGTCAAATGTATATTTAAACGCATTGGAGATCAGATTACTGATCACCTTATCGAACTGGTTATGGTCTATCCATGCCACGACCGATGTCTCAGGACAGACAAACGTGTAGGTGATGTTTCGTTCAGTGGCATTATAACAATACATCTTGAAGATGCCATTGACGTATTCTGTGAGGTTAGTCTGCTGAAACGAAAGGTGCATCTGTTTCTTGTCGATCTTTCTCACATCAAGGATCTGATTCACTAGTCCCAAAATCCTTTGTGTATTGTGCTCGATAAGTCCCAGCTCTTCCTGGTCCTCGGGCGAACCGTGTCGCTGCTTGAGTTTCGCCAGAGGCGTCATGATGAGCGTCAGTGGTGATCGGATGTCGTGCGTGGCGTTGATGAGGAATTTCATTTTTTCGTCGTCCATCTGCCGGCGCTTGTCACGCAGGTACAAAGAAATCAGGAAAATGGCTATGGAGAGTGTCATGATCATATAGATCAGATATGCCCAGGACGATTTGTACCATGGGGTAGTAACCACAAACGTATAAAGACTGACTGGTGAATAGTTGCCATTGACGGCCGCCCTTACCTCCAAGTGGTAAGTACCCGAAGCCAGGTGATTAAAGCTGATCATGTTCTCACCGGTAGTCAAAGCGGTCCAAGCACCATGATCATTAAGACGATATTCAAAAGTGGTGTTTTCTGCTTCAGAATAATTCAGTAGAGAGAAGTTCATGGCAAAAGAGTTGGTCTGGTAGGGAATTGTGAACGACCTGGCGTCTTTGCCTATGCTGCTCTTTCCTGCTATGGCTACCGATATCAGGTGTACCTCTCCTACTGCCTCGTTATGCGTTTTTATCTTTTCTGGATTGAAGGCGGTAATACCGTCGGCTGTTCCGAAGTAAACCATATTGTCTGATGTGTGCAGACCGGCTCCTGCTGTATATTCACGGTTTGACAATCCGTTGCCTTTGATGTATCCTATCCATGTTGTTTGCTTCTTCTTATATTGCCATATCCCCATGGATGTGCTGCACCATATATCGCCGTCATTGTTGGTCACGATATAACAGATTACTTTATTATTTAATACCTGTGAGTCTGGGAACCTCACTGTCTTACCCTCCTGCCGCTGATAGACGTACAGTCCCTGATCTGTACCAATCAGGATATCGCCATTTGGTTGCTCACAAAGCGAGTAGCACATGATGCCATCCAACTGACTCTCCCACCCAAGAGAGTTGAATCGCTCGCTCTGCGGATCAAAACATGCCACGCCGGTTGCGGTGGCAATCCACAACAGTCCGTGACGATCGGGCATCAGGGCATGAACCCAATTGTTGCATAATGCGCCTTTCTCTTGATCCGACATTGAAGAATTGTTGTTCTGCCAATGCTTTGTCTGCGTATTATACCTGCAGAAACCGCGTGAAAAGGTTGAGATGTATATGTTACCATGGCCGTCGTCAGTCAGATCGTTGAACTTATCGCACTCGAATTCAGATATCAGCTGATACTTGCCTGTCAAGGGGTTATACTGATAGAGCCCGTCGTCAGTTCCCACCCAGTAGCTGCCTACCTTGTCTCTGTAGATAAATTCCACGGCTGCCGGAGCTGCAGGGTGGGCTATGATTTTGCCATGGGCATCGAAGCCATAGATGCCGTTACCCTGCACGGAGCACCAGATGGTACCGTTGTCACCTTGGCAGATTGCTGTCACGGGGGTGCCCAAGCTTACTTTCTGAGCAGAAAAGCTCCAGCTGCTGAAAGCTGATGGGATGCCCTGCAACATTAAGAGACCTTTCTGCTGGCAACCTATCCACAGGTTCGACTGGTTGTCATCAAATATGCCCCATACCTTCGTGCTGTTCAGATTGATTTCCGGGTTCTGGCAGTCCACCCTCTTCGCATGGTTCGAATGGGTAGGCAATACGAAGAGTCCGTGGCCACGTGTGCCAATATAGATATTTCCCTTCCTATCCTTGTGCATGGTCCGAAACACGATGCCATGCTGGTCCTGTGCCTCCATCACCAACGGGTAAGGCTTTATCTCGCCTTGATGACATACGAGCATGCCATGCAGGCACAAGATCAGCACATCGCCATCCCTTTCGGCAAAAGCCATTGGCGTTCCTATTTCCGACTTAAATCTTCGGGGACTATCTCCTGAGTTCAGTCGATTAACGGTCATGCCGTTCACCGCATCGCTTTTCCACAGATTCCCCTGGCTGTCTTCAAACAGCGAAGAATAGAATTCATCATCATCAGCCGACGTAAAATCCTGGACTCTGATCAATTCCTTCTTCTCTTCGTCTGCCTGATAAAGGCCATAACCAGCCGTTCCTACCAGCAGATGGCCATCTCTGAGTCTGATGATCTTAGACACACGAGGGCACAGGCCGTCAGGGAACTTGTAGTGAACAAAGCCACCGGTGGATGGTTCGTGTAAGTCAAGCCCTTTAGCCGTTCCCACCCAAATCTGTCCTGAGTCCTCACATAGCAATGTTGATACGAGATTATAGCCGAGGCTCGTCGGATTCTTCTCTTCATGGAAGTATGAGGTGAAGTGATAGCCGTCATATCTGTTAAGCCCATTTTCTGTTCCCACCCATATAAAGCCTTCAGCATCTTGTGCTATACAAGCAGATGATATCATACTGCTTGAGAGCTGGTCGGAAGAGAAGAACCGACCTGTCTGGCCATATAGACAGATGGGGAACTGGATGCATAGCAGCAGGATGCTTATCGAACAAAGTCGCTTCATATCTTCACAATTTGGGTGCAAATTTACAACAAAAAAGTGAAAGTCATTTTTCTTTTTGAACCATTTCTTTTTCTTATTGCATCAATTCTGACATAATAATCCCTTTTTTAAAGACATAGTAACAGATTAACAGAAATCCCCACGACTATACTCAAAACCGGCACCAGTGAGTTCATGTACAATTGACACTGGGGACACATGTGACACCATATTCTGATATTCTCTCGCGTACCGCGCGTATATATACGTATATATGTGCGTATTATATTATAACCTACGCGGTACGCGTGAAAATTTTATATTTTAATGTGTCATAGTGTCACCGGCCACATGCAAACTCATAGGAGTCCCTGTGAGGGGAAAATGCAACTTGGGGCCTGGCCCCAGAGGCAAGTTTCTAGTATTAATAGTAGAACTTTCTGGAATTAATAGGAAAAAGTTCTGGAATTAAATCCCGTAAACGCTCCCTCCGACAATGCAAAAGTACGACATGCTGAAGACACGTTTTCGCATGAGGGTAGGCTCAGGGTCTGACCCCAGCGAGAGGTTGGCGGTGCGGCGATTAAAAAATATTTTTCGGATATTTCTTTTTTATTATCGGTAAAATATGTATATTTGCAACCATAAAGAATAAAATGGAACGTTCACACAAAAGATGATGACGTGGTAGAGGAACCTAACTTCGAATATCATTACGACCTGGCCTATCGGAAGTCGTTTGCCGCAAGACTCAGTTTCAGAATCATGGGTGTTGCAGCAGCTGTCTTTTTGGTGGCGGTTATACTATTCTTCCGCTTTACGGGTGACAGCATGACACTGCCGCTGACCCATCAGATCGTGAAATACGGTTCCATCGTGTTTGTCGTCGGACTTGCGTCACTATTTATATTCTGTACGTGGGCCATCTACCAGATGGTCAGACCACTGAGACAGTTTACCGAGTCGGTCATGTCGATAGCCAACGGAAATCTTGACACTCCCTTGCCGACCATCCATTCTGAAGACGAACTGCTGCAACTGAGGAACTCGTTCGAATACATGCAGCGTTCCCTGAAACAGCATATCAACGACCTGCAGGCCACCACTGCCAGCAAGGAACGGTTGCAGAGCGAGCTGAAGATTGCCCATGACATCCAAATGGGCATGATCCCGACGACATTTCCACAACGGCAGGACCTTGAGCTCTATGCCTCGATGACTCCTGCCAAGGAGGTGGGCGGCGACCTCTACGACTTCATCATCGAGGACGATGAGCTCTTCTTCATTATCGGCGACGTGGCAGGAAAAGGAGTGCCTGCATCGCTGTATATGGCTGTCACACGAACGCTGTTCCGCAATCTGGCCGGCAACTACCAAAGTGCCGCCAACATCGTTCGGGAGATGAACCATGCTATCGCCTCAACCAACGACTCGTATATCTTTGTCACCGTCTTCGTGGGCGTGCTTGACTTGAAGACGCACCACCTTACTTATTGTAATGCGGCCCACAATGCACCTGTGATGATTACGGCTGAAGGTGAATGTAGTCTGCTGGAGGTGGAGAACAATCTGCCCGTTGGTGTGGAGGATCGTTATAAATATGGTGAACAGCAGGTGGATTTCCCACCAGGCAGCGCACTACTGCTCTATACGGACGGACTGCCGGAAGCGATATACTTGTCGAAAGACGGTAGCCGGAAACTCTTCGGCGACCATCGCGTGCTTCACGATGTGGAAAAGAACTGCCGGGCTTCGGGCATCGAGATCATCGACTATCTGAAACAGCATGTCAGTGTGTTTGCCGACGGAACGGAACAGGGCGACGATCTGACGATGCTGTTCTTGCGCCACGGCACAACCATGGAGGACGGCTCGACACCTTCGCGCCGACTGATCATGAAGAACGAGATGTCGGAGGTAGGACGCTTGCGCACGTTCTTCTTCTCTGTCTGCCGTGAGCACGGCATTGACGAAGAAACAGCGAAGAACCTGAACCTTGCCTTGGAGGAATGGGTGGCCAACGTGATCAACTACGCCTACCCAAAGGGTATGCGCGGCCATGTGGAAGTGACTGCTGACGTGAGTGAGCATAAGCTTCTGACTCTGGTTGTCAAGGATCACGGCGAAGCCTTTGACCCCACACAGTATTCAGAAGTAGATGTTGATGCAGAGCTCGACGACCGTCAGATAGGCGGCCTGGGCATTTACTTGGTTCGCAGCATCATGGATACGCTCAGCTACGAACGTACTGCCGACGGTTATAATCGGCTCACACTGAAGAAGCAACTATAAAAACAACTTAAAAATATTAAACAAAATGAACATCGAGATTAAAGAACAAAACGGAACTTACGTAGGCATCCTTTCTGGATGGCTTGACACCAACGCAGCCTCGCAGTTTATGGAGGATATCAAGGTACTTGAAGAGAACATTGACAAGTCCATCGTGCTCGACTGCAAAAACCTGGAGTATATATGCAGCCTCGCCCTTCGTGGACTGCTGAAACTGAAAAAAGAAAGTGCTGACAAAGGGGGCCGGCTGGTATTGAGGAACGTCGAAGGTGAAGTTCGGCACATCCTCACCTTAACAGGTTTTATCAAACTATTCGACTTCGAATAACCCCCGAGTGAGTCTTGCGCTTGAAGTGTGTAGTCTCTCCTTCTGCATACGTCAATTCCAGCTTCTTCCCAGTCATGTCAATGTTGGTGGCCTTTGTGCGCCGTCCGTTATCTCGTGCCGCATCCTGACGAAAACTCTGCAAAGCGGATTCATGGATCTGACTAAGCAATGACTGTATGGAGTCGCGCATAGTTTCTTGATAACTAATGCCGCTTTCATCAACCTTGACTTTGATGGATGACGGTTCAATGAGGATGGTGATCGAATCGCCGTCAATATTCCACTTACCTTCTGTTGTACAAGTGACAATTGCTTTCCCCCTGAATACGTCGTATCCCACTTTGAGTGTTTCGCATGCCGTGAAGGTATGATCGCTTCTAAACTCATTCTCGCTGGAACGATTGTCGTCGAGATGATAGACCCATGTGCCGACGATGGTCTTGTCAGTAGCGGGTGTTACTTTCAGCCGAATGCTTGCCACGAACTGCTTCATTTCTTCGTCTGTGATGTTCATCAGGAACTTGTTTTCATCGCTTACCCGCATCCATCCTTCCAGCAAATTCCTGTAAGTTTGTGACCGTTGGTAATAGCCTTTCAGGTAAGTCTGTACTCGCTGATCCGTCAGTTTCTTTTTCAAGTAGCTGACAAACGTTGCCTTAGATCCATATAGGATACCTGTTTGAAGGTCGGCAAAAGACTCTTCGCGAGAGATCGGCTTGTTGAATACAAAGAACTTAGCTCCCATGTCATTCAGCCAATTCCTCGTTTTATAAAATGTCTCCGTGTTTTGGGCGAAGTTCATATCGTTCAGGTTTTTCCACGAATCCATGTTGCTTCGGAAGATTTGTTCCACTGACTCGTCAAATTCACGTTCTGTACTGAACGAGGTCCCCTGTAGAATATAGTTCACGCACAAAATGAGCGTGTCGTCCGGCAATCTCTCCAATTCATCGATATTATTCAAAGCAAATATGGTGGCATTGTAGCAGTTGGCCGAACGTCGGATGAACTAATCGTCAACAACTAAAAAACTCACAGGACCTGTCCCCTGTGAGTTTTTTTATTTAATCCTGGAAATAGACGCGCTTGACGCGGTTGGAAACACCCGTGAAGACCTCGTATGGGATGGTATCCAGGGCATCGCTGAGGACGGTGACGGGCAGGTGCTCGCCAAAGATCTCCACTTGATCGCCCTCCATACAGGGAATATCCGTCACGTCGATCATCGCCACATCCATGCAGATGTTACCCACGTACTCCGCCTTCTGACCGTTCACCAGACAATAGCAGTGACGATTACCCAGATGGCGGTTCAAACCATCGGCATAGCCAATAGGAATGGCTGCAATAACGGAGTCGCGATCGATCTTACCCTTACGGCTATAGCCAACTGTCTCGCCAGCAGGCACATGACGCAGCTGAAGTATCGTGGTCTTCAGAGTGGATACGGTATGGAGAATACGGTTGTCTCTCGGATCGACGCCATAAAGGCCAAGACCCAGACGGCACATATCCATCTGGCGCTCTGGGAAATGCTCGATGCCAGCAGAGTTGTCCATGTGGCGAAGGATATGATGGCTGAAGGCGCTCTGGAGTTTCTGACTACCCTCCTCAAAGAGTGCAAACTGACGGGCAGAGAACTCATCGAAGCCATCGCTGTCAGAGCCTACGAAATGACTGAAGACCGAACGCGGGATGATGGCATTCTGATGTTTCAGACGGTCGATCAGCTTAAAGATATCATCCACAGGATCGAACCCCAGACGATGCATGCCAGTATCGAACTTGATATGTACAGGCCAGCCCGTGATGCCTTCTTTTCTGGCCGCCTTGACCAGCGCATCGAGCAGGCGGAAAGAGTAGACCTCCGGCTCCAGATCGTAGTCGAACATGGTCTTAAAGGCGGTCATCTCCGGGTTCATGATCATGATATTGCCCGTAATGCCTGCCTTACGGAGCGTGACGCCCTCATCGGCCACAGCCACAGCGAGGTAATCGACCCGCTGATCCTGCAACGTCTTGGCTATCTCCACAGCACCGGCTCCATAGCCATCAGCCTTGATCATGCAAACCATCTTTGTCTCGGGTTTCAGGAACGAGCGGTAATAGTTCAGGTTATCCACCACCGCATTCAGGTTCACCTCAAGGATGGTCTCGTGTACCTTCTGTTCCAACTGTTCCGTTATCTGATCGAAACCAAAAGAGCGCGCACCCTTCAGCAGGATCAGTTCGTTACGCAGACCGGAAAAGGCATCGCTGGAGAGGAAATGGGGCACGTCCATGAAGAACTGCTTGTCGGCCACCTGGATCTTGTCGGCCTGAGACGAGAGTTCCGAACCGATACCTATAAACTTCTCGATGCCACGCTTCACGACCAGTTCGCTCACTTGGGTATAGAGCGCCTCCGGCGTAGCGCCCGTCTGGAAGATATCACTGAGAATCAGCGTCTTCTTGGCAGCCTCACGACGGTTCATGAAGTCGAGAGCAATATCGAGCGAGTTGATGTCACTATTATACGAGTCGTTGATCAACAGACAACCACGCTGGCCTTCCTTCACTTCCAATCGCATCGCTACAGGCTCCAGGCGAGGCATGCGTTCGGCCAACTGTGAGGGCGTCAGTCCCATGTAAAGAGCAACGGCAGCACAGGTAATAGCGTTCTCGACACTCGCTTCATCGATGAACGGAATCTCGAAACAGTTCTCTTCTTCCTGCCAGATGTAGGTAATCTTTGTGGATTGTGGAAGATTGATTGTGGAAGGTGGAATGTGAAATGTGGAGTGAGGAGTGTGGAGTGAGGAGTGAGATATGTTCGTACTCTTCACGAAGAGGGCGGCCTGCTCGTCGCACTGCGACCAGGCGATCTTCTCGCCCTTGTACTGCATGCGACGGATGCAACGGCTGACGGTATCGTTATCAGAGCAATAGACCATCGCCTGTGTGTCGTGCATCAGTTCAAGCTTCTCCATACACTTCTCTTCCATCGAACGGAAATTCTCCTGATGGGCTGCACCCAGCGAGGTAAACACGCCGATGGTGGGCTGGATGATGTCGCGCAGGGCAAACATCTCACCCGGCTGACTGATACCGGCCTCAAAGATACCCACCTCGGTCTGCTCGTTCAACAGCCATACCGAGAGAGGCACGCCGATCTGAGAGTTATAGCTGCGCGGCGAACGGACAATCTTCTGTGAAGGGAGCAACAACTGGTAAAGCCACTCCTTGACCATCGTCTTACCGTTGGAACCCGTGATGCCCACAATGGGGACATCGAACTCATCACGATGGCGCTCAGCCAGTCGCTGGAGGGCAGCCAAGGGCGAAGGCACTACGAGGAAGTTGGCGTCAGCCATACCATCAAGCCCCTGAGGCTGAGTCTCCTGAAGTCCTTTTGACTCTACCACAAAGTTACGCACACCACGACGATAGAGGTCGCTGATATAACGATGGCCGTCATTACGGGCGGAACGTAAGGCGAAGAACAAGGTCTCCTCCGGGAAACAAAGCGAACGACTGTCGGTCAACAACCAACCAATCTGTGCATCGGCCTCACCGATACGACGCGCTCCAATCAGCGTCGTCACTTTTTCTATAGAATATTTCATCTTGATATTTGACTATTTGATCATTTAAAATGCAAAGGTAGGATATTTTTTCTGCAATGCTGCTATTTTTAACATAGTTTTATCCATAAAAGCCTTATAATCCTCAGAAGCAGGATCGAACGGCTTATGAGCCAGTGCTGCCTTCAACGGCGCCCACTCTTTCAAGAACGATCTAGCCTCATCACTCAGATAGACCTCTGAAAAGCGCTGCCAGATATACTCCACGGCTTGAGATGAGGGGTGGAGCATGTCGTCCTGATAGAATCGGTAGTCGCGCAACTCGTCGTTGACGATTTCGTAGGCGGGGAAATAGTTGACGGTGGACGGTTTACAGTTTACAGTTGACGGTTTACAGTTGACGGTAAGTCTTTCGACGGCCAGCAACAGCGTGGCTTTTGAGAGCTGGGAACCGTGATAGCCGTATTTGCGATAACGGATCGGACTGACCGTGAGAACAATATGCACATCAGGATTCTTCTCGCGGAGGATATGGATAGCCTGCTGCAGATAGTCGGCACACTGATCTACCGAAAGTTCCTCCTCATTGAACAAGGCAGCGGGCCGTTTCTGGCAATTATCGACAATCTCGCCCGTTTCCTTCAGCCGATAGACGTGATTGGTGCCCAGGGTGAGGAAAACGGTCTTTGGAAGTGAAGATTGAAGCGGGAAAAGTGAAGGATCGGCTTCCGCCACACGTTTAACTGTGTGGAGGATGGAGGCAGGATTGTACATCACGCCGAAAGGGTTCACCACAGCGCGGAACTTCTCCTCTTGGAAGCGCTTGCCAATCTTATCGGCAAAGCAAGAGCCCACGAAGAGCATCTCTTCGCACGGACCTATCTCAAAGTCAGGCTTCTCAATATCGACAATCGTCCTAAACTCCACAACCCTAAACTATAAACCGTAAACTGTCAACCCTAAACTATAAACTGTAAACCGTCAACTGTAAACCGTAAACCCAAACCCCTCAACTCCTGCTAATCTGCAAACCCGACGTAGAAAGTGTCATCTCAACGAAACGCGCATTCTTGTTAGGACGATGCGTATTCAGGATCTGCTTAATACGGGCTGCAGCTTCGGAATCCTTGGCAATCATATAAAGATAACCGCCACCGCCTGCGCCTGGCAGCTTATAGCTGAGACAGAGGTCATCGACGAGATCAGTCAGTGCCTTCACTGCCGGGGGATTCGTACCACTGTCGAGCTGCTGGTTCTGCTGCCACGTGCGACGCATGAGCAGGCCCATTCTCTGGAAATCATTCTCCTGGATAGCCTCATACATCTCCATCGTGTGTTCCTTCATCTCCCGCAACAAGGCCAGTTCTCCGCCATGGTTCAGGAACATCCTACGGACAATCTCAGCCAGTATCTGCTTGGCTGTACGGGTAATGCCTGTGTAATACAACAGATGACAAGGGCGGTATTCTGGCTGAAGCCACAGATCGTTGGGTAGCCAACGCACCCGAGGACTCTGATCGAATCCCCTACCCGTCTGTAAGAGTTTCACGCCACCCAAGACACCACCGAACTGGTCTTGCCAACCACCGCCAGTGGTCAACATCTGTTCGAGCATCAACGTGCGATGCCCGATCTCATTCTTATCCCAGCCTAATCCACAGAAATCATTCAGAGCTCCCAACACGGTGGCAGCAAGAATGCTCGATGTACCCAGACCGCTGCCAGCAGGAATAGCAGATAGCAGCGTCAACTCGATGCCACAGCCAAACGACTCCAGTTGGGATTGAAGAGTCTGGTGACCTAAGCCTTTGTCAAAACCGGCAAGAACAAGGGCTGCCTTCGGAATGGAGAAAGGCGAACCGACATGCATGAAGTCCGTCAGCTGCTCATAAGTCTCCACGACCTCCATCGCACCGAGGTCGATGCTACGCAACACTATACGAGGTTCTCTCGATGGACGCACGTATGTCTGCAACGGGGGCTGACCATTCAACTCGATCGCCAGGTTGATAACATTGCCCCCTTCCATCAGACAGTATGGCGGCGTATCAGTCCATCCGCCTGCAATATCAATACGTACAGGCGAACGTCCCCACACTATCTGATCGTCTGCGACAGAACTCACAGGGACAGGTCCGCCTGAGTTCTGCCGAGAACTCATCGGACCTGCCCCCGTGAGTTCCTGGCGCAAGAGGGCAAAAGCCTTATCGCTGTCGCCACGGAACATGGCATCGTGGATACGCGTCATCAGCGGTGCATCAGCTGGCAATGGCGGTGGAAGGGGAATCTGTTCTTTCTGGAACTGCTCGGCAGCGTCAGCTAAATCCAACTGATAGAACACGCTATGCGTCCAGTTACGAGCCAGTGCACTCCAATTCTGCTTACGGAACTCCTTGCGCTGGGCAAAAAGCCGATGCAGATTGGCTCGCTCTGCCAATTCATTGCTATTCAGAGGCTCATCGATGCGATAACGGCGCACCTCGTAGTCGCTCTCTCCCACTGGAACCACATCTATACATTCACCAGGCTCAAGACTGATGTCCCAGTCATTTTCGGGCACACCTGTAATCACGTGGTCGTGGGTCAGGTGCCAGCGTTTACCTATATAGGAATTCTCAATCCATACATTCGTATTCTCCTCTGTCAACGGAATATGCGTGATGGCATTCTGCACGAAGATGCTAGGATGCGGCTTACGGTCGAGATGCATGATCTGCCGTTGGTCGTTCACCAGATTCTGAAGGCGCAACGTCGAGGTGATCATCTCGCGCGAGGTGCCGAAATGATAGAACTCGCCACCAGCCAAAGGCACGATGGCCACTTTCAGCTGGCTTAGTTCCTCATCGAGGATCGTGGGATCAGTACCGAGGCAACATCCGAACTCACCATAGAGATCATACTCCTGGAGCTGGCCATCATCAGCGGTACACTTTTTGGCAAGCAGCTTCACTGCCTTATCGCTAAGCATCCACACGCCGATATCCGTCAGATAGAAATGATCCTTCTGCAGTTCACCGAGAGTTGCCACCGACGGTTTCTGCAACATCTGTTTCAACGCGGAGGGCGTGCGACGGCTGCTGACAAACACGCCATGATTCTTAGCCACGGATGCATCAAGCCACAGACCATAGCAAACGACATCAGCATCAGGAACAGGCTGAAGGGGCTGAGTGGCCCGAATCAGCACATCGCCACTGACGATCATGGTATGAATACTGTCGGGAGCCATCCGCATCATCTTCTCATATAGAGGCAGCTGCACGCTCAACAGATCCTGAGACAACTTCTGACCTCGCTCCCAACGGAACACGGGGATAGGAATCAGAATCTTACCTGAGACAGCATAACTGGGCAGTCGCTTGCTCTGTCCACCGGCATGGATCAGGATACGCTTCTCGCGAGAAAGCCAAGAGTCGAACTCCTCACTCCTCACTCCACACTCCACACTCCTCACTCCACACTCCTCACTCCACGAACTCTGCAGCAGCCAGGTCGTACCTCCACCACTCCCCAACCGATGGCCTATGGGGTCGCAAGTACAGAAATAGCTCTCAGCACTAAGTCCTGTCACCTCATGAAAGGCGTCCACCAGATTCGGCGGCAAAGAAAGCAGTTTTTTCATATCCTTACGCTTTGGCGGTTTCCGTCTTCCTACGTTTCCATTCCAAGAACACACCTGCAGCCACTAACAGGATCAAGAGCACATAGGCAATATAGGCGATGGTCTCGGTCAGATTGACCGATTTGGGGAAGAACGACAGCTCCACCTGATGCTTACCTGGCTGGACATTCAGGGCCCGGAGGATATAGTCAACCCTTCCAAGTTCCACTGGCTGCCCGTCAACCTTTGCTTCCCAACCAGGATAATAAATCTCTGAGAACACAAGCACGCCACCCTTACCAGAGTTGACATCATACGTCAAACGGTTAGGTTCATACGAAGTGATGGTCACCACACTGGCCGTATCCTGTACGGCTGCTTCACCTAATTGCTCTTTGAACTTGGCATCGGCCACAGCCTGATGACGCAAGTCGATTTTTCCGACGGCAGCAATCTCTTCGTTCGCATTGTTCACATAATTAAGTTTATCAACGAACCATGCATTGCCATAGGCATACGGATTCTGAATGGGCACCGTCTGACCACCCTGCAGAGGAAGGATAAAGTAGCGGGTGTTCAACATATTCAGAACAGGACAAATACTGTCCCCGTTTAGCTGTGTCATGTCGCCACCTGCTTCTGAGACGCCTTTGAAAAGTGCCTGCATCTCAGGATTGATATAAGCCTCAATCATCTCCTGATAACGGCGCAGTTTGGCAGCATGATAGCCACCAACACTCTTATGATAATATGACGTCTCATTCTCATTAAAAGTGTTCGATGCCAGATTCAGCACACGATAGTCGAGGTTCTGGTCGCGCAGAATCAGTTCGTCGGCCTGAGTCTTTTGTTGTGGAGCCTCACGCTCTGACTTAGGCACAAACATCTCGTCGTTCAGATAGCGCTTATTGACCGTCCACAAGTCAACCAAGCAGAGCGCCACGATAATTCCAATGGCATATTCCTTCTTCAGCTTGCCATAAATAAAGGCCAGCAGCACGCCCGTGCCTGCCAAGATGATATAGAACGAGCGCCAGCTGTCGGCAGTGAATACGGCCTGACGCATCTCTGTCAGATTGGCCACTAACGGCTGGATATACTCGGCAGGCAGACTTTGGATGGCATGCATCTCGCTGGTGGAAATAAAGCTGTCGAAGAACATCGAAGGCATCAGCGAGAACAACAAGGCGATACCACCCGTCAGGACAAAGCTGGCAATCAGCGGTACCTTCAGCTTTTCCTTTTTCATTTCTCCACTGAGCAGCTCCTTCAGGGCCAGCATGGCCAGCAGAGGGATGGTGAACTCAGCAATCACAAGGATGGAGGCCACCGTACGGAACTTGGCGTACATCGGCACATAGTCGATGAAGAAGTCTGTAAAGCCCATAAAATTCTTTCCCCACGACAGGAGGATCGACAGAATGGTGGCAGCCAACAGTGCCCATTTCATAGGACCTTTCACGATAAACAGTCCCAAGATGAAGAGCATCATCACGAAAGCGCCCACATAGACAGGTCCACTCGTACCAGGTTGCTCGCCCCAATACTGACCTATCTGCTGATAGATCGGCAGGAAGTCGTTCTCGGCATGCTTCATCGCGGTTTCGCTCTGACTCAGCGGCATTGAGGCACCACCCTTCGTGTTAGGAATCAGCAACGTCCAAGTCTCACCGATACCATAACTCCACTGCGTGATATAGTCGCGCTCCAGTCCGCTGCTGGTCTGGTTGCTGCTGTTCTGCTTGACCAGTTCGCTTTTGCCACGCATCGACTCCTTGCTATATTGCCAGGTGTGATAGAGATTTGAGAGGTTAATGCACACACCGATGGCAGCACCCACAAGGCAAACGGCTGTAGCCTTGAAGAACCGTGCCAGCTGCTTCTCCCTGACGGCTTCTACCAACCAGGCTATTACCATCGCAAGGATGATAAACAGGTAATAGTAAGTCATCTGTACATGGTTCGCATTGATTTCAAAAGCCGTAAAGACGGCAGTCAGCAATAGTCCCCAAAGATATTTCCCCCGATAAGCGAGTACGACACCAGCAATCATCGGTGGCAAATAGGCCAATGCCCACACCTTCCAGATATGACCGGCAGCAATGATGATCAGGAAATAGGTGGAGAAAGCCCAGATGATGGAACCTAAGGCAGCCAGATGCTGACGGAAGTCGAATGCCCTGAGCAGGATATAGAAGCCTAAGAGGTAGGCAAATACATACCACACATTCTCCGGAAGCCACAAATGATAGGCGTTCACCACCTTTGTCAACAGATCTGTTGATCCGTATGACGGAGCCATCTGATAGGTTGGCATACCCCCAAACAAGGCGTTTGTCCAACGGCTTCGTTCACCCGTCTTCTGCAGATATTCGATACCTTCCTGTCCGGCGCCTCGCCCCGCTGATGCATCGTGACGATAGAGAATTCGCCCTTCGATGTCGGCAGGAAAGAAATAGGCAAATGCCAAAACAGCAAACAACAGCACTGCCAATACATCAGGCAGGCATTTTTTTAATAACGTCATAACTTGCAAGTTTTTTTATTCTGCGTGCAAAATTACGAAAAATTTTAGACATAAGGACATAAGAACATATTATTTTTGTTCCTTTTGTTCTTTTGTCTCAGAAAAAGCAGTATCTTTGCATCCGAGTTATGGAAGAAATGATTATTACCAGCGTCCAGAATGCCCGCATCAAGCATGTCGTTGCCCTTCAGCAGAAATCTTCACTCCGCCGTGAGGAGGGTCTCTTCGTGGTGGAGGGCCAGCGCGAGATAGAGCATTGCATCGCCTGCGGCTACGAGATTGTGGAGATGTTTTCGAGGAGTGAGGAGTGTGGCGCACCACACACCACAGTCGTTACACCGCAGGTATATGAAAAGATGGCTTATCGCGGTAGTACCGAGGGTATCATCGCTGTTGCAAAGTGCAAGGACCACAGTCTATCCTCCCTCCTCACTCCACACTCATCCCTCCTCGACACGCCCAACCCTCTGATTGTGGTGCTTGAGAGCGTAGAGAAGCCTGGCAATCTCGGTGCCATCCTGCGCACGGCCGAGGCTGCCGGTGTAGATGCAGTCATCGTCTGCGACCCATTGACAGACATTTACAACCCGAACCTGATTCGTGCCAGCATCGGAGGGGTGTTCAGCGTACCAGTAGCCGTTTGCGATTCCAAGGAGTGTATCGCCTTCCTCAAAGAACGGGGTATCAGGATTCTCACAGCCCAGCTGCAAGACTCCTACGAGTATTATGACTACGATATGCGACGCGCCACCGCTATCGTGATGGGAACAGAATCAACAGGCCTTACCGACCAATGGCGCGAAGCTGCTGATGCACACATCCGCATTCCCATGCTGGGGCGGCTTGACTCTTTGAATGTCAGTGTGTCAGCGGCTATTCTCATGTATGAGGCCGTAAGACAGAGGAACAGCAAATATCAGACTTTTAATTCCGTTATATAAGATAAGATGAAAATAGGTATGATTGTAGCGATGGACAAAGAGTACAAGCAACTCCGTCCGTTGTTTCCAGAAGACAAGTTGATCCTGCAGAAGAGCGGTATAGCTACCGTCAATGCAGCCATCCAGACCGTAGAGATGATCCGCCAGTACAAGCCAGACTGTATCATTTCGAGTGGCTGCGCAGGAGGTAATGGCGATGACATCAATCTTCAGGATGTTGTAGCGAGTTCTGAACTGACATACCACGACGTGTATTGTGGCAAAGCTATCGACAACTCGACCGTCTATGGTCAGGTGCAGGGATTGCCCGCCCGCTATCAGGCCGATCCCTACCTGCTGGAGAAGGCGAAGCTGACAGGGGCAAAGCCCGGTCTTATCGTCACAGGCGACTGGTTCGTAGACTCGAAAGAAAAGATGCACGAGATCATCGGCCACTTCCCCGAAGCAAAGGCTGTCGATATGGAGAGTGCCGCTATCGCGCAGGTGTGTCATATATATAAGGTACCGTTCATCTCGTTCCGTGTCATCAGCGACATTCCCTTGCGCGACACCGACGCCTCGATGTACCACGACTTCTGGAGCACCATTGCCGAGAACTCCTTCCAAGTTACCAAGACATTCATCGAAAGTCTCTGATACGAATAATCCCCACGTTTCGGTGGGGATTATTTTTTTAGCCTTTCTGAATCGCAGCTTTTTTGCGCTGGTCGTGGTCGAGGATGACCTTGCGCATACGCATGGACTTCGGCGTTACCTCTACAAGCTCATCCTGCTTGATATATTCGAGGCATTCCTCAAGTGACATCACGGTCTTGGGAATGATACGGGCCTTCTCGTCGGTACCTGAGGCACGCACATTGGTGAGCTGCTTGGCCTTGCAGACGTTTACCACAAGGTCATTGTCGTGAACATGCTCACCTACCACCTGACCAGCGTAGACATCCTCACCTGGATCGATAAAGAACTTACCACGATCCTGCAGCTTGTCGATGGCATAGGCAAAGGCATTACCCGTATCCATTGAGATCATCGAACCGTTTACGCGACGCTCGATCTCACCTTTATACGGCTGATACTCCTTGAAGCGGTGGGCCATGATAGCCTCACCCTGAGATGCCGTCAGCACATTCGTACGCAGACCGATGATACCGCGCGAAGGAATATCGAACTCAATATTGACACGCTCTCCCTGATTCTCCATCGATGTCATCTCACCCTTACGACGGGTTACCATATCGATCATCTTCGACGAAAACTCCTCGGGCACGTTGATGGTCAGTTCCTCTATAGGTTCACATTTCTTTCCGTCAATCTCCTTATAAATAACCTGTGGCTGACCTACCTGCAACTCGTAACCCTCACGGCGCATCGTCTCTACCAGCACGGAGAGATGCAGCACACCACGTCCTGAAACGATCCATTTATCGGTAGAATCCTCGAAGGGCTCCACACGCAGAGCCAAGTTCTTCTCAAGTTCTTTCTCCAGACGGTCATTAATATGGCGCGAAGTCACAAACTTACCCTCCTTGCCGAAGAATGGCGAGTCGTTGATCGTAAAGAGCATAGACATCGTAGGCTCATCAATGGCAATAGGAGGCAGCGGCTCCGGGTGCTCCAGATCGCAGATCGTATCGCCGATCTCAAACTTCTCCAGTCCGATAACGGCACAGATATCACCACAATCTACACTGTCTGTACGTACGTGACCCATACCGTCGAACGTATGCAGTTCCTTGATCTTTGTCTTCTCCATCGAGCCGTCGCGATGGGCAATCGTTACCTGCATACCATCCTTCAGCTGTCCGCGATGTACGCGCCCTACAGCGATACGCCCCTGATAGCTTGAATAGTCAAGCGATGTAATCAGCATCTGAGGTGTACCCTCTATCTGCTGCGGCGCAGGGATCACTTCCAAAATCTTATCCAACAAATAAGTAATGTTGTCCGTAGGCGTCTTCCAGTCCTCACCCATCCAGCCATTCTTGGCCGAACCGTATACAACCGGGAAATCGAGCTGGTCTTCTGTGGCATTGAGAGAGAACATCAGGTCGAACACCATCTCGTAGACCTCCTCAGGGCGACAGTTAGGTTTATCCACCTTATTGACCACCACAATGGGCTTCAGTCCAATCTGAAGTGCCTTCTGCAGCACAAAACGCGTCTGCGGCATCGGTCCCTCGAAGGCATCCACCAACAGCAGACAGCCGTCAGCCATGTTGAGTACACGTTCAACCTCTCCTCCAAAATCAGAGTGTCCTGGAGTATCAATAATGTTAATCTTCGTTCCTTTCCAGTTGATGGATACGTTCTTTGAAAGGATGGTTATACCACGCTCACGCTCCAGGTCGTTAGCGTCAAGCACCTGATTGCTGAGATTCTGTCCCTCACGGAAGAGATTTCCTGCCAGCATCATCTTGTCCACAAGTGTTGTCTTACCGTGGTCTACATGCGCAATAATTGCGATATTTCTGATATCCTGCATACCTTATTATTAAAAATCGGCTGCAAAGTTACGAAAAATTAGGCACGGATTACACGGATTTCACGGATTTTTTCATTTTAAAACGAAAAAAATATCATAATCTGCGTTAATCCGTGTAATCCGTGCCATAAAAATTTGGTGAAACGTAAAAAATGTATTACCTTTGCACCCGCATTTCGGAAAATCCGAAGCATTTGACGACGTAAACAGCCCGTGATTAGGCTGATGAAGCGTCTGAAAAATGTTTTTGCAAACAACATTAATCACATTAAAATTATGTATTTAGACAAAGCAAAGAAGCAGGAAATCTTCGGTCAGTATGGCAAGACCGCCACTGATACAGGTTCTGCAGAGGCACAGATCGCCCTCTTCTCTTACCGTATCTCTCACCTGACTGAGCACCTGAAGAAGAACCACAAGGACTACAACACAGCTCGTTCGCTGACTATGCTCGTAGGAAAGCGTCGTAAGTTGCTGAAGTACCTCTACAACACGGATATCAATCGTTATCGTACTATCGTAAAGGCCCTCGGTCTTCGTAAGTAAGCAAAACAATAAAGGTCTGCAAATCGCAGACCTTTATTATTTTTATTTCCTGATTTCGCTTAGGGGAATCATTACAAAGTCACGTTCATACATCAATGGATGAGGAATTTTCAAATCAGGCTCATCTACTGACAGGTCATCATAGAGCAGGATATCAATATCAATGGGGCGGTCATGATAAACCGGGACATCCGTATCAGCTCCAATCGATTTCTGCCTGCGACCCAATGCGCGTTCAATCTTCTGGGTGGCTTTGAGCACTTGCCGAGGTGTCAGGCTTGTTTCACAAAGGATGACACCATTGAGAAAACGATTCTCAGAATTAAATCCCCAGGGCTCAGTCTCTATCAGCGATGACTGGCGGAGGACTGTCCCCACCCGCTCACTGATGAGACGGATGGCATCGGCTATGCACTGACGGCGGTCGCCGATGTTACTACCCAGCCCCAGATATACCTGATGCATCAGTCGTCGAGTATCAGCATGGCATCACCGTAACAGCCAAACTTATACCCATTCTTGACTGCCTTCGTGTAGCCATCGTATACCAGATCGTAGCCACCAAACGAGCACTGCGTCATCATCATCGTCGACTCTGGATGGTAGAAATTAGAGATCAGGGCATTGCTCAGACCAAACTCATAGGGAGGGAAGATAAACTTATTGGTCCAGCCCTCAAACTCCTTCAACATGCCATCCGTACCTACAGCCGTCTCAGTTGCGCGAGCCGTACTCACACCAACGCAGCACACTCTGTGCCCCTCACGTTTGGTCTTGTTCACCATTTCACAAGCCTCTTTGTCAACAAACATCTGTTCTGACGACATCTTGTGCTTCGTCAGATCCTCCACCTCAATGGCATCGAAGTTTCCAAGTCCGCAATGCAGTGTGATATAAGCGAAGTTGATGCCACGGATCTCCATACGTTTCATCAGTTCACGACTGAAATGCAGACCCGTAGCCGGTGCTGTCACAGCACCCTCATTCTTGGCATAGATGGTTTGGAAATTCACCATATCCTCGGGTGTAGCCGGGCGCTTATCTACGATATAGCGTGGCAGCGGTGCCTCACCAAGGGCGAAGAGCTCTTGCTTGAACTCATCATGCGGACAGTCATAGAGGAATCGCAGCGTACGTCCACGGCTGGTCGTATTGTCAATGACCTCAGCCACCATCGGTCCGTCTTCCTCGAAGAAGAGTTTGTTGCCGATACGAATCTTGCGGGCAGGCTCTACGAGCACATCCCATAGACGAAGATCTGGGTTCAGTTCCCTCAGCAAGAAAACTTCGATCTTGGCATCTGTTTTCTCTTTCGTACCGTAAAGACGGGCAGGAAACACTTTCGTGTCGTTGAAAATAAAGGTATCGTCCTCATCGAAATAGTCGAGTATATTGCGGAAGTCCAGATACACGGGATTGCCCTCCTCGTCAAGAAGCTCTTTACCTTCCTCGTCTTTCTTGGTCATCTCAATACGTCCACTCTTACGATGGATTACCATCAGGCGACATTCATCGCGATGGTAAGTCGGTTCAAGGGCTATCTGCCCTTCAGGTAGTTTAAAATCAAACTGTGATAACTTCATTATATCTCTTTTTACGTTCTTACTTCTTTATTCTTTCAACTGCTCTTCCATCCATGCAGGGAACTCGTCAAACGTGAGGCAGTCCTCCAAGCGTACATTCCCCACCCTCGTCCGGCATAGTGCAGTCAGGAAAGCTCCACTTCCCAATGCATAGCCGATGTCACGGGCCAGCGAGCGGATATATGTGCCTTTACCACAGGCCACACGGATCGACATCTGCATCTTCTCCGCATCAAAGGCGGTCAACTCTATCTCGTCGATATGCACTGGCTTTGCAGCAAGTGTCACGTCTGCACCCTTTCTGGCCAGTTCGTAAGCACGGTCGCCAGCCACCATACAGGCTGAATACACAGGGGGCACCTGCATCACATCACCCACGAACTGAGGCAGTGTCGCCTCGATCAACTCACGCGTGATATGCTTTGTCGGGTAAGTGAAATCCACTGTATGCTCCTTATCGAAACTCGCCGTAGTAGCACCCAACTGTAACGTGGCCGTATACTCCTTCTCATGGAGCTGGAGTGTCTCAATCTGCTTGGTGGCCTTCCCCGTACAAAGGATCAGCACCCCTGTGGCCAAAGGATCGAGTGTCCCCGCATGCCCCATCTTGACCCGCTTCACGTGCAGCCGCTTCGACAGCACGTAACGGATATGCGCCAATGCGCCAAAACTCGACATGCGGTAGGGCTTATTGATGTAGATAAACGCCCCTGCCTGAAAATCCATCATATCAGGTGGAATACCAGGACAGCTACACCAACAATCGCACAATAGAGGCCAAAGTATATCAGCTTACCTTTCTTCACAAGGTTGATCATGAGCTTACAAGCAAAACAACCTGACAGGAAAGCAGCCAGGAAGCCAATGGCCAGTGCAAAAGAATCGACGTTACCGCCGAAAGCATCCTCACCCTTTAGGGATTTCATGATGTCGAGCAGTGCCTCTCCGATAATCGGGGGGATAACCATCAGGAACGAGAACTGCGCCAGTTTCTCTTTCTTATCACCAAGCATTAAGCCCGTTGCTATCGTTGAGCCAGAACGGGAGAGTCCTGGCAGCACGGCACATGCCTGAGCAATACCAATCACGAAAGCATCCCACAGAGAGATATGCTCCTTGGGACGGGGCTTGGCAAAATAAGAGAATGTCAGCAATACAGATGTCACCAGAAGCATCACACCCACGATGAGCAGGCCAGAACCGAAGGCTTCCTCCACTTTATCTTTAAAGAACAGGCCCACGATGCCCACAGGGATCATCGACACGATGATGTTCAGGGCATATTTCGTCTCTTCATTCATCTCAAACTTAAACAGTCCCTTTAGGATCCAGTCAATCTCACGCCAGAGGATGACCAGTGTCGAGAGCACCGTTGCCACATGCACAGCCACGGTAAACTCCAGATTGTCGGCACCATCGATACCGAAGAGCGTAGAGAGAATGGTCAGGTGACCACTCGAACTGACAGGCAGGTATTCCGTCAGTCCCTGTACGATTCCAAGAATCAAAGCTTGTATCCAATCCATATATTAATCTAAATCTTTTGGTTTTCTTACCACAGCGTAAATCATGGCCACAAAGCCGAAGAGGCACACGACAGGTGCCACCTTTGTACGACGCACGCTGAAAATATCAGGCTCAAAGGCCGTATCCGTCGAATTGGGACCTACCATCAGCAGAAAGCCGATAACCACGATAGCCATGCTGACAGCCAGAAGTATGAAGTTCACCTTGTCGAACGCAAAATTCTTTTTATCCATCACTATTCACTTTTCACTATTCACTTAAATCTTATACAGTTCTCCCGGCGTCATCTTCAGGAATCGGTTCACTGAGATGTATGAGCAGATCACGGTAATCAGGATACCCAACAACAATACAGCCACACCTGTAATCGTCAGTTCCTTCCAGGTGATGATGTTGATAATATTCGGCTCATAATACCACAACCCGTAGAAGCAGCCACCCAGTACAGCGCTAGCCACAATGGCCGCTATCACACCTACCAGAAGTGCCTGTTTCACGAATGGCCTTCGGATAAAGCCCCAAGAGGCACCCACCAACTTCATCGTATGGATGATGAACCGTCGGGAGTAGACGCTCAGGCGCACCATGTTACTGATCAGCTCAAACGAGACAAAGGTCAGCAGCATGGCCAGCGCCAACAAGAACAGGTTCAACTTCGTCAGGTTCTTGTTCACACTATCCATCAGGTCTACCTGATAGGTCACATCGGCCACCTTCGGATTCTTCCTGATTTCCTCAGCGATCCATTTCAGTGAATCACGGTTGGCATACTCCGAGTGCATCTGCAGTTCAAGTGTGGCAGGAAAAGGGTTAACACCCAGGAACTCAGAAGGGTCTGAGCCCATAGCCTCTGTCTGCTCCTTCAGTGCCTGTTCACGACTGATGTAGTCGATATTCTTCGAGTATGGCCGATGATAGAGGTCACGGCAGAGCAACTTGGCGCCATTCACACTCACGTCATCGCTCAGCATGACCGTTACAGTCAGGTTCTCCTTTACCCACTTGGAAAGGTTGTAGGAGGTCTGTACTGACAATACGACCAAACCTAAAAGCACCAGCACCATCGCCGTACTGATACAGAGTGTCACCATCTGAACGCCACGACGGCTGCCAGCATTTTTCTTGCTTCTCTTCATGAATTTACGAACGTAAAAATCGATTTTGGCTGCAAAGTTACGATATTTTTTTCGTTTCACAAAAAAAAACAGTAATTTTGCACCCGTTATGAGTACAATTATCTATCCTTCGCCGATATTCGGCCCTGTTCACAGCCGTCGCCTCGGCATTTCGCTTGGCATCAACCTGCTCCCTGCCGATGGCAAGGTGTGTTCCTTCGACTGTATCTATTGCGAGTGTGGCTTCAACGAGGACCACCGTCCGAAGTTGCCCCTCCCCACCCGCGAGGAGGTCGCAGAGAAACTGGAACTGAAGCTGCAGCAGATGGTTGCTGAGGGTCAGTTGCCCGATGTGCTCACTTTTGCAGGTAACGGCGAACCGACCTGTCATCCACATTTTGCAGAAATCATCGATGATATGATCCGCCTGCGCGATACCTATTGCCCAAAGGCGAAGGTCAGTGTACTGAGCAACTCTACGATGATACACCGTCAGGAAGTCCACGATGCCCTTATGCGTATCGACAACAATATCCTGAAACTCGATACTGTCGACCCTATATATATAAATAAGGTGGACCACCCGCAAGGCACCTACGATGTCAATGCCATTATCGAACGCCTGAAGGCTTTCCACGGTCATGTCATCATCCAGACCATGTTCATGCGGGGCGAATGTCATGGCGAATCCGTCGACAACACCAGCGATACATTCATAGCCCCCTGGCTGGAAGCAGTGAAGGAAATCCGTCCCCAACAAGTCATGATCTACACGATCGACCGCGAAACACCCACCCAGGGACTACTCAAGGCCACGCACGAGCAACTAGATGCCATTCGCGACAGAGTCATAGCAGAGGGTATTCCCTGCACAGCCAGCTATTAACTAATAATCCCTGCCGGTTGGCAGGGATTATTAGTTTACTTACACATAATGCCTCGTTTCGTATTTTCGAGGAACTGGATGATATTCCGGATTTCGGGACCGTCGGGCACCTGATCCTTAATCTGGTTGATCACATCGAACACACTGGTCTTGCCATGGAACAGCAGGCGGTAGGCATTGGCGATGTGCTTCTGTACCTTCGGATCGATCTCTGCATAGTTCATCATCGTGGTGTTAGGACCGCCGTAGGCCATCGGGTTACCACCGGCAATGACATAAGGAGGTACGTCGTGCGAGAAGGCGCAACCAGCCTGGATCAACGAAAGGTCACCAGCACGGGTATTCGCATTCTGGATAGCACCAGACGAGAAGATGACACCATTGCCTATCACGCAGTCACCTGCCACTTTCGTACCATAGCCAAACACGCAGTTGTTTCCAACCACGGTGTCGTGGCTGATGTGAGTACCCTCAAGCAGGAAGTTGTTGTTGCCGATACGGGTAACACCATCGCGCTGGGTACCACGATTGACAACCACATTCTCACGGATGACGTTGTTGTCGCCAATTTCCACATACGACTTAGCTCCGCGGAAATTAAAGTCCTGCGGCAAGGCGGCGATAACGCTGCCTTGGTGAATCTTATTACCTTTTCCTATACGCGATCCGTCGCAGATGCTGACGAAGGGGAAGATGATACAGTTATCACCTATCTCCACATCGTCCTCGATATACACAAAGGGGAATATCTTACAGTTATTACCAATCTTAGCTTTGGGGCTAATCTCAGCTTTGGGGGATATTTCGCTTGCCATAACTATTCACTTTTCATTATTCACTTTTCACTTTTTACTTCGCTCCCCCTCCGAGGGCCAGATAGAGGTTCACGACAGACTGCATCTTGTTGAACTGGTCAGTCACCTCAGCAATCTCGGCATTGAGCAGGTTGCTCTGGGCAGTAATCACCTCCAGATAGGTCGTGTTACTGCTCGACTCCATCAGACGCTTGGTATCCTCAACGTTCTTGGTAAGCACCTTCACACGCTTGCCGTCAAGTTCGGCCTTCTCTGCAGAAGAGTTATAAGTCACGAGCGCATTCGACACCTCGTTGCCAGCCTTCAGCACAGTTGACTGCCAGTTGTTGTAGGCCTGCTCGTACTGAGCCTTGGCCACTTTCAAACCAGCCACGAGCTGTCCGTGCTGGAAGATGGGCTGTACGAGTGAGCCCACAGCTGAGAGCAACCACTTTCCAGGGTTGACGATAGCACCACCACCGCTATTGGTGAAGGCGGCAGTTCCCGTCACCTTAATGTTCGGGTAGAAACGGCTACGGGCCGTCTCCACATCATAGAAGCACTGGGCAAGCTGCATCTCCTGAGCATGCACATCGGCACGGTTGTTGAGCAATTGGATGCCCACACCTGCTGCCAGTTCGGTGGGCAGACTCTGGTTAGCTAAGCTACCGCGCTGGATGGTCTGTCCCTGCTGGCCCAAGAGCAGTGAGAGCGAATTCTCACACTCACGGATCTGACGGAGCAGATCGACCTTCTGAGCCTGAACACTGTAATGGGCAGCCTCTGCACTCTGCACAGCCGTAGAACGGTAGCCCACACGGTTCTCATGCATGAACTTCATCTTATCCCACGTCTCTTTCGTCAACTGCTCCATATCGGTGACAATCTCCACCTGACGGTCGAGCATCAGCAACGTATAGTAGAGGTTAGCTATGCCTGAGATGATGTTACACTTCACCACCGTCTGATAGTCCTTCGAGGCGATGAGCTGCATCTGGGCACTACGCTTCACACTGAGCAGATTGCCAAAGAGATCGATGTTCCAGCTGGCACTGACAGGCAGCTGGTAGGTCTGCGATGCCTTGGCACCATCAAACGACGAGATGGTTCCCTGAGGTCCCAGAGAGACTGAGGGCAGGAAGGCCAGGCGGGCCACCTTCAGTGCCTCGTTCACCATCTTCACGTTCAGGGCAGCATTCAGCAGGTCCGGATTATGATCGAGACCCTGCTGGATAAGTTCCTGCAGCTGAGGGTCTGTGAACACGCTGCGCCAAGGCATGTTGCCAAACGATGTTGTATCTGTCACGGCGAGCGTATCCGTCAGAGAGACAGGATCACGGACGATGCCGTCAGCCTTCACTTCAGGACGCTCATATTTATTATAGAGTCCGCAGCCTGCAAGCAGCGTTGCTGCAATGATAAAATTCAAATATTTAAAAATTAGGAAATTCTTTTGCTTCATAATTCTTACATTTTTACATTCTTGAATTTTTAAATATTTCTCACTTCTCAGGTACATAGTCTACAGGCTTCGCATGCGCATACTGAGCCAGCTCAGCAGCAACAGACTCATTCTCCTCATCCTCGAACTTCAGCGGCGAGATCTTCTCTTGCAGTGACTGGAAGATCACGAACAGCGTAGGAACGACGAAAAGCTGGAGAATCGTACCGATCAACATACCGCCTACGGCAGCAGCACCCAGTGTCTGGTTACCGTTCTTTCCAACACCTGAAGCGAACATCATCGGGAGCAGACCGATAACCATAGCCAGAGAGGTCATCAGAATAGGACGCAGACGAGCACCTGCACCCAGAATAGCCGACCACGAAATGGCCATACCCGTCTGACGACGCTCCAGGGCGAACTGCACAATCAGAATGGCATTCTTTGCCAACAGACCGATCAACATAATGAGCGAGATCTGCATATAGATATCGTTGGCGTGACCAAAGAGGTTGGTGAACAGGAAGCAGCCTGCCAGACCAAACGGCACAGAGAGTACTACTGACAGTGGCAGGATGTACGACTCGTACTGTGCTGACAGAATCAGGTAGATGAAGATGAAGCACAGCAGGAAGATCACGCCTGTCGTATTCGAAGCCTTAGCCTCCTCACGGGTCAGACCCGAGAAATCGTAGGTGTAACCAGCAGGCAACGTCTGGGCAGCAATGTCGCGGATAGCCTGGATAGCCTCACCAGTAGAATAGCCCGTAGCCACCGTACCCGTCACGTTAATAGAAGTAAACAGGTTGAAACGGTTGATGTTCGAGGGTCCGTAGACACGCTCGAGGTTACAGAACTCCTTGACAGGCGACATGCCCGCGGGCGTGCGTACATATATACTATTAAGAGACTCCTCCGTCTGACGGGTCTCAGGCAGGCCTTGGATCATCACACGGTAGAGCTTACCATAGG